>Ga0105238_10000199_pt1 | contig 66407 bp, 49 predicted proteins | sample KBSC34metaG_FD_81526 | JGI IMG/M metagenome (GOLD analysis project Ga0105238, IMG submission 81526) | Corn rhizosphere microbial communities from Kellogg Biological Station, Michigan, USA - KBS C3-4 metaG | ecosystem: Host-associated > Plants > Roots > Rhizosphere > Soil | place: Michigan, USA...
CTGGCAGGCCTTCGCCCTGATGCCGGCCCTGGACAAGGACCGCGAGACCTTGCTGGAGAACTGGGACAAGGTCCCGCTCGACGACGCGGCCCTGAAGCTGATCGCCGACTCCGAGGACAGCCGGCTTTACCTGCGACGGGGGGCGAAGCTGTCGCGCTGCGACTGGAGCCTGGACTACGATGATGGAATCCGATTGTTGCTGCCGCATCTGGGGAAATCCCTCACCCTGGCACGACTGACGGCCTTGCATGCTCGTCAGGAATTTGAACAAGGACATTGGCAATCAGGGTGGGACGATGTGTCCGATCTGTTGATCCTGGCCCGTCATGTTGAAGTCACACCCATTATGATTGCAAATCTGGTGGGGTATCGAATCGAATCGATTGCGATCGACGTGGCCGCACCCTGGCTATCGGAACTGAATACCGCGTTACCTGCTCGGGCGTTCGATCTGCTCGAGACATTGCCAGAAAGGCCAACGCTGACACAATTGGTCACAACCGAAACGCAAATGGGACCTGTCTGGATGATGGGAGAACTGAAGCAGGTCGAACAACAAATGCCTGGTCGCTGGCGCACGGTCTGGAAAGAAATTCTGGTGGGTTCGTCGGAGGAGTCCGATCCCTCGTTGCGCGAGTTCGCAGAATCGGTAAAGACGCTGGACCAGGCGCTGCAAAAGCTGGAGGCGCATATTGCCATGAATCAACAACTGGAGAAGTTGACTTCACTGCCCTGGAAAGAATTCGACCTGCGGTATGGTGAATTCGTGACTCAGTTGAAATCCGAGAATCCACAAGGAGGATTCTTGCTTCCGAATCTGCACAAAGGGGCTGCGGCGCAACGTCGAGCGATCACGCACATGGCCCTGTTCACGGCGGCGCGGTTAGTCGTCGTTGGCGGGGCGGACAAGGTGAAAACGACCAGCGATCCCTTTGCTGACGGCCCCTTTGAATATCGAGCGCTGCCCAACGGTTTCGAGCTGAAATCGAAGTTTGAGTTCAAAGAGAGCCCTCTTTCTCTGACGGTTGGCCGGCCGCCACGGCGTCGCTGATTCTTGTTGCAATCGCATCAATGATGAATCGATGTCAAAGCGACTGATGAACTCGACGGGCTCGTGATCATTGCTGTCTTCGACTCACAACCTGCAGACAACACGAGAGCCTGAGGTCGACTGCGTGGCCGATGAATTGCCGCGAGATCCTGTTTGCGTCCGAATCGTCCCCTTCGCCACCCCAGGCGATGGGGACATTTTTGTCATCCGTGCGGCAAAACGAGTGGCATCCGGATTTTGAACCCATCGAGCTGCTTGTTCGCAACCATCTGCAGAGTGGCAAGGCTTGGTGACGTTGTGCTATTCAAGCGTGGTTCGTGATCCGGGCATTTGCGGAGAAGTATCGGGAAGTGGCAGCGTTTCGTTTTCATCTGGATGGGGTTGATCCGAGTACCGGGGCTCGAGTGGGACGGTGGGAGACGCCGCACGGGACTGTCGAGACTCCTGCGTTCATGCCGGTTGGTACCTTGGCGACCGTGAAAGGGTTGACGCCTGAGCAACTGAAACAGACCGGGGCTCAGATGGTGTTGTCGAACACCTATCACCTGGCACTGCGACCTGGGGCCGAAGTGGTCGCCGAGATGGGTGGCTTGCACGGTTTCATGCAATGGGACGGGCCGATTCTGACCGATAGCGGGGGATTTCAGGTTTTCAGCCTGGCTCCAATGCGCAAGTTGTATCCCGACAAAGTCGTTTTCCGGTCGCATATTGATGGCAGTCTGCTGGAACTGTCGCCCGCGCAATGCATCCGGATTCAAGAACAACTCGGGGCCGATTGCATCATGTGCCTCGACGAATGTCCGCCACATGATGCTCCCTTGGACAAGATCCGTGAGGCCGTCGATCGGACGACGATGTGGGCCGCCTTGTGCCGGGATGCTCAACAGCGATCGGACCAGGCTCTGTTTGGAATCGTCCAGGGAGCCACTCATCAGTCGATGCGTGAGCGATCGGCGAAAGGTCTTTTGCCATTGGACTTTCCGGGATACGCCGTGGGCGGACTGAGCGTCGGGGAACAGCCGGACGAGATGTATCGGACGCTCGATTTCACTGTTCCGCTGCTGCCGATAGGGAAACCTCGCTATTTGATGGGTGTGGGGCGACCGGTGGACCTGCTGGAAGGGGTTTTGCGTGGGATCGACCTGTTCGACTGTGTGATGCCGACACGAAACGGGCGAAATGCCACGGCGTTTACGAGCGACGGGCCGTTGAAACTGCGTAATTTGAAGCATCAGACCGATCCGACACCGGTCGATGCCGAGTGCGAGTGTCCAGTGTGTCAGCGGTTCAGCCGCGCGTACATTCGGCACCTGTTTATGGCCAATGAAATGCTGGGGCCGATCCTGCTGTCTTGGCACAATCTGGCTTACTATCAGCGGTTGCTGCGAGACCTGCGGGCGGCGATCAGGGAAGGGCGGTCGGGACAGTTCCGGGCGGCTCAACTTGCCCGCTGGGCGCGATCCGTTTAAGATGCCCGACCGTCCAAAATGGAAAATTCTTCAGATTTTTTCTGGCCGACGGGAGTTGGCACAGTTTGATCGTGCATTCATGCCCGGTCACGATTGACCGTTTTTGCACGAATCACTGGATTCAGATAGACAGACCCGATGCTGAACAGTCTCAGTCTTTTGTTGATGCAGGCCGAGGATGGGGCCAGACCCGATAACTCGCTGTACATGATTTTGCCGCCATTGGCGATCATTTTCGTTTTGTACATGGTGATGGACGCACCTCAGCGACGCGAACGATCCAAACGCGAATCGTTGATCAAGAACCTTAAGAAGGATGACCGCGTGGTTACCATCGGTGGAATAATCGGCACTGTGGCCAATATCAGCCAGGACGGGAAGGAAGTGACTTTGAAAGTCGACGAAGGGACGCGGATCAGATTCCGGCGTACGGCGATCGACTCCGTACTGACGGGTGACGTCACCCCGGACACGACCAAGGCCACTTAGCGCCGGTCACAATGAACTGAACGGCCTGGACGAACTCGCCCCGAGTCCTCGTCACTTCTTGGCCGAATCTGTTTTTCACGAGTTACCGGGCGTTCACTCGGCTCGTCATCTTTCAGACGCTGACACATTATCGGTACTGGAATTCACGAATGGTTGGAATCGGGCAATCGTTGTTGTTGATGCAAGACAGCGGAATGGGACGCGAATGGATGGTACTGATCGTCATGGCGGTCGTGTTCATCGTCCCGTTCGTGCTGGGAGGCCTGATCGCGCGGATGCTGCGGCTTGAGGATCTGTCGACACGCATCGGTGTCGTGCTGTTCTCGATCTTCGCCTCTCTGGCCCCGTTCGTATTCGTGTCTCTGCAGGGACACGGCCGGACTTGGAAGGATGCGATTCCGCTGGGGATCGACCTGGCCGGTGGTACCAACCTGATGTACGCGATCGACAACGTCGCGGCGGAACAACAGCAGAAGAAGGAAGTCGGCAAACCAATCCCGCTCGAAACGATCGAAAAGATGGTTAATGCGATCAAGGATCGTATTAACCCCTCAGGTGCCGAAGAAGTCACCGTTCGCCGTGTGGGTACGGATCGCATCGAAATCATCATTTCCGGTGCCGATCCCGACTTGGTCGAACAGAAGAAGCGCCTGATCACCAAGCTGGGAAGTTTGGAATTCGGCATCGTGGCCAACACGAAGGATCATCAGAATCTGCTCGATGCCGCGACAAAATTGCCAACCAGCGCCAATGAATTGCGAGTCAATGATCGATTGGTCGCGTCATGGAGAGATGACGAAGAACGGAAATTTGACGTCGACCCGCAGCATCCAACGCGTCAAGTGGAACGGGTTGACCAGAAAGGTGAAATGATCAAGGTCAATCAGTACCTGATCGTGCACGATCTGCCCGAGTACACCGTAACTGGTAAATACCTGACCAACGCTTCTCCCAAGAGTGACAGCAATGGCAATCCGGCCGTCGGGTTCCGGTTTAACGAACGCGGCGCCGCGCTGTTCGGCCGCTTAACACAAAATAACTTGCCAGACCAGAACGACAAGTTTCATCGCAAACTGGCAATTCTGCTCGACGGTAAAGTTCGTTCGGCGCCGCGAATCAACGAACGAATCAGCAACGAGGGCATCATTGAAGGTCGGTTTGACCAGAAAGAAGTCAACGATTTGGTTGGCGTGTTGAATGCGGGTGCTCTGGAAGTTCCGCTGAAGGAAGCCCCCGTCAGCGAATTCACGATCAGCCCGCTGCTGGGGATCGACGTGCAATCCAAGGGCATCAATGCCATTGTCGTTTCGGCCTTGGTCGTCTTCGGTTTCATGTTGTTCTATTACCGATTGGCCGGCTTGATCGCGGATCTCAGCCTGGTACTGAACCTGATCATGGTCGTGGGCTGCATGGCCTTCATTTCCGCCACGTTCACCTTGCCTGGTCTGGCAGGCCTGGTGCTGACGATCGGTATGGCTGTCGATTCAAACGTGCTGATCTACGAACGTATGCGTGAAGAATTCGCTCGCGGAACAAGTTTCCGTATGGCGATTCAGAATGGCTTTGAAAAAGCCTTCTCCGCCATCTTCGACGGTAACGTGACTTCGCTGATCACCGCCGTGATTCTGTACATGATCGGAACCGACCTGATCCGCGGTTTCGCTGTGTCGCTGTTCATCGGTCTGGCCGTCAGCATGTTCTCGGTGCTGTACTTCGGTCACTTGGCCTTTGACATCATTGAACGTAAGCGATGGGCCAAGTCGCTAACGATGTTGCAGTTCATGAGCAAGACCAACATCGACTTCCTGGCGACCAAGAACATTGCCTATGCCGGATCGATCCTGTTGATCCTGACGGGTATCGGAACGCTGGTCGCCCGCGGCAGCAGCAACATGGATATCGACCTGAGCGGTGGAACGATGGCGACGATCGAATTCGTCGACAAGCAAAGCACCGACGATGTTCGTGATCAGTTGGAAAAGGCATTTCCGAATGGTGTCAGCTTGGAACGATTGTCTCTGGCGGGTGAAGATCAGCAGGCGAGCAAGCGATTCCGTATTCGCTCAACCGAAACGGACCGCAAGCTGTTTATTGACGGACTGAACAAGGCGTTCGAGGATCCAAAACATGCTGTGGTTCGAGTGTCTGTGAATGACATCGCCATGTCCAAGACTGGTCAACTGGAAGGTGATTCAGCTCGGTTCTCCAATGGTGACGAGGCAAAGGTCACACTCAGTGGTGGTATGTCGTCCGAAACATTCCGAGCCTACATCAGCGAATCGCTGGAAGGGATTTTAGGTGAGGACGGTAAGACCAAGAAATACCCGTCTGCTCAGTCGCTGCTGCGCGTCACCGGCACGTCAGAAGTGAAGGCCGATGTGCCTGAAGAACTGAAGAATAAGGTTCCTCAGAAATACACGGCAATGCTGGTGCAGGCGACTCCGGAAGTCAAAGAGGGTGACCTGCAGGCCAGTCTGAAGACGATTCAGGATCAGCTCAAAACGGAACCTGTGCTGGACGAAGTGAATTCATTCGATACTTCGGTCGCCGCCGAAACAAAGAACCGTGCCGTCGGGGCGGTGCTCGCCAGTCTGGTGATGATCGTCATCTATATGTGGTTCCGGTTTGAGAAGGTCTACTTCGGTCTGGCCGCAGTGGTCGCACTGGCCCACGACGTGCTGATTACGCTGGGTGCCATCGCCCTGGGAGCCTATCTCAGCAAGACGCCGATCGGTCCGTTGTTGATGCTCGAAGATTTCAAGATCAACATGAACCAGATCGCCTGTTTGTTGACGATCGTCGGTTACTCGTTGAACGATACGATCGTGATCTTCGACCGTAATCGCGAAATCAAAGGCAAGAATCCGAACATCACTTACGATATGATCAACTTGAGTGTGAATCAAACACTGTCACGAACGTTGCTGACCGCGTTGACCACCTTCCTCGTGACGGTCGTGCTGTATATCGCCGGTGGTGAAGGGATCCACGGCTTCGCGTTCTCGATGATCATCGGTGTCATCACCGGCTGTTACAGCACGGTGTACATTGCGAACCCAGTTCTGTTGTGGTTGGTGACCCGCGACGCCGCATTGCGAGCCCAAACGCATCGAGTCACGAAGAAACTGTCGCCGACATAAACGTCGCGAGCATTTGCCAGATTCATGAAATCGTCGTGACTGAATATCGGTCACGACGATTTTTTTGTTGGCAGATGCGCACTTCATTCTTGTCGGGAGGGCGACGCAGATAACCGCATCGACCTTCCGGCCTTCGTAGCGTGGTGACAAGCCACGTCATCGGGGCGCAGTCCCGCCATTTTGAGTCGCCGCCGGTTTTCCGTTCCATCATCGGATGGGGTATTGTGGACGGATGATGGTGGTACAGCGCCGAAGACGGTTTGTCGTCACCTGCGAAAGCGGCATCGTAGCGCTCCGCCTTTCGGTGATCAAACGGACGTGCGCGAGCCTGCTTGGAGTTCGTCTTCCAGATGCGGCCAGGCCAGCGTAAATCGGGCCCCTTCGCCCAATCGGCTGTTCACCGTAATCTCGCCGCCGTGTTCGCGGATGATCTTCTGGCTGACGGCTAGTCCCAGTCCTGTGCCTCGTGCTCCCTTGGTCGATTCGAAGACGTTGAAGATCCGCTGCAATTGGTCTTCGACGATCCCCGGACCATTGTCCGAAACGGCGATCCACAACATCTCGGTCGACGGATCGAGGCCCGTTTCGACCTTGACCATTGCGTGATCTGCCCCTTCAACGGCATCAATGGCGTTCGTCACGATGTTCAGCACGGCGCGGTGAATGCCTTCGGGGTCGAACGTGCAGAGCGGCAGGTTTTCGGCGGGTTCATAACGCAGATCGACCGCATACTCAGCCGCGCGGGCCTGCATCAGTTCGACGACGTCATGGACTGTCTCGTTCAATTGAGCCTGCTGGTACGCAGGTCGACGTTCCTTGCTGAACGTCAACATGTCCATCACCAGGTTGTAGATCTTATTCTGGTTCTTTTCGACGACGTGCCAGCCTTTGCGGACCAGTTCTTCGTTGTGGTCGTTCAGCCCCATATCGATCAGATAACTGCCGCCGCGAACACCTTGCAGAATGTTCTTGATATGGTGGCTGAGTGTGGCAATGGTCTGGCCCATGGCCGCCAATCGCTCGGCCTTGATGAACGCATCCTGATATCGATGGTTCTCGACTGCCAGGGCCGTTTGACGTCCGATCGCGATGAGGAGCCGCAACTGGTCTTCACGGAACCCTGCCGTCTTGTCCTGCGCCATCAACAGAAAGTCTGCCGGCGTCGTGATATCGACATAGATCACACCCATCAACTGATGGCGTCCTTGCAGCGGCACACACATCGCTTCACGGATCCCCGCCTGAACGATACTGTCAGTCGGATCGAATCGGCTATCATGCTGGGCGTCCGTCGTCCGCACTCCCTGGCTGGATTTCAGCACATAGTCGACGATGGTTCGCGAGATCGGCATCCGCGCGCCCTTGGTACTGGCGACGCGATGGCTGGTCACTTGCGGACGGATCTCACCCGATTGGGGATCGGTCAGCAGAATGCAGCCTCGGTCGGCCATCACGGCCGATACGGTTAGATCCAGGGTTCGCTCCAGCGACTGTTCGAGCGACGACGACGGCCGGGCGACTTCTTCGGCGATGCGATAGAGGACAGACAAACTATGCGGTGAATCGGCCGAATCGTCTTCGGCCTGCGTCAGTTGTTCCTGGCCGACTTGTGTGACGATACTCGATCGATCGGCCGGGTCGTGCCGCCGCAAGAATTGCACTCTCTCAGCCGCATTGGCCTGCCATCCCTCGCGCGATGTGTCGCTGAACAGAAGTAGAGTGTTGCCAAGCTGAATCTGGTCGCCGTCGGTCAGAATGTGCGAGCGGATCGAAACTCCGTTCACATTGGTCCCGTTCGAGCTGTTCCGGTCCGTCAGAACGAAGTCCTCTTTAACACGTTGAATTGTGGCATGAAGACGCGAGACTTCGTTGTCGAGGATACGGATTTCGTTGCGCGCGTCACGGCCCATTCCCAGGGGACGATCACCCAGTTCGAAACGAGCGCCCTGTTCAACGCCTTGAACGACGAGCAACGACGCCTTCTTCACCACAACGCCATTCCGAACAAGAACTGACCAGGACCAAATGTGAACACGAATCGATCCGTGCCCATCGATAGTCTAGCCGAACGAGCGACCTCGCGGTATCGGCGAGAGAATTCGGGTCGTGGTCGGTTAGCGCGTGTGACAGATTATAGGCGCCGCCGCACGCGGTCTTTTCGCGTCGCATGAGGTTTGCGAACAGGTGAGACGTTCGAGCGAAGGGCGTCGACGATCAAGCGAGAACGAATGGTAGTTCTTGTAACATGTCACTCCCGTTTTCAACGCGCGAGCGACCGACCTATTCGAAACCCGACTCCATCGCGAACCCCGCCGACCCGCAGCCGGGTCACTACGCCGCCGGGGGCAGAGCCAGCAGATCTTCGATCGTTCGCAGCAATTCCGGGTACTGGAATGGCTTGGCGAGGAAGCGATCGCCTTCGTCGACGTTCGTCTGGACCGATCCGATCAGAATGCGATGCGACTCACCGAAGCACGAGGCGCTGGCGGTGGCCGAATCATCGTCCAGATCGATCACAACGACATGTGGAGTCTGCGTTTCGTCGGCGCGCCGCAATGCCATCGTTGCTCGAGTGCGCTCCACATGCGTGCCACGCGGTTCAAGGACTGCCTTCAAGACGGCTTCCGTATCCGCGGTTCCGTCAATCACCAATACATGCGGTGCTGAATTCACTCGCCGTCCTTCCCTGGGGGCAGTTCATCGCGACTCACCGTCGACAACCCAACCTTCCTTGGCCGGTCGTCGACGGGACCGGTTTGTAATTCGAACTTGAAAACGTGTCAAAACCAATTCAGCATAATCTGCCGATCGACGATCCGGCCGTAAGATGGGGCGAATACGTCGTTTCCGGCGATCTGACCCGGCCGCGGGTCGGCGGGATGCACGATGGAGTTGGGTTCAGAATAGTTCGGTCGCTCGCGCGTTGGAAACTTTGACGCGGCCGCAGGGCGGCGGGCCGGGCGATTGAGTCGAGTTCAAGATTGGCAGTGCGCTCGCGCGTTGGAAACGGGATAGCGCACTTGGAGGGTATCGCGTGATGCCGACGGAGTTGGATTTTTGCTGCGGCCACGTCATTCTGACTCGATCTTTTTTTCTTACGAGATGACCATGTCACGATTGATTGTTTTGATTGTCGTTGGATCGTTTGTCGGAATCGCCCAGGCCGACGACGATGTGACCAAAACGCCGCTCGAATCGCCATTGTCACTAGAGCAACAAACTCAACTCACAACGTCGTTCGAAGAGTCATTGGCCGCAGCGGTGGAAGTCATCAAGGAGCGTCCCGATTCTCTGCGTGGTTATTCACAGCGAGGCGATGCGTTGTTCTTTCTTGGCCGCTTCAAAGAAGCTGTAGCTGATTATGACAAGATGAACGAACTCGATCCGAAAGACGCGGCATCGAACTGGCGACGCGGCATCGCGCTGTTCTACGCCAAACGATACAAGGATGCCGCCGAGCAGTTTGAAAACTACCATTCGTTCGATCAGGTCGATCGCGAGAACGGGATCTGGCGCTACCTGTCGCAACACAAAGCGTACGGACGCGAGAAGGCTCGCGAAGGTTTGCTGAAGTACAAGAAGGACGACCGCGAGCCATTTCCGGCGGTCTATCAACTGTTTGCCGGGACAATTACTCCAACGGAAATTCTGAATGGCATCGCTCAGGCCGACATTTCGAAACAGGAACGAGAGAAACGCCTGTTCTACGCCCACCTGTACATCGGACTAAACCATGCGGTCGAGCAGGAACCGTCCGAAGCACGGACGAATCTGGTCGCGGCTACCAAAAACAGTTGGGGACCGATCGCAGGATACGGTCCCACCTACATGTGGCACGTCGGCCGGCTGCACGAAGAAATTCTACGGAAGAAATAACCCGCCGCAGGTCGGCGGGATTCGCGATTGCGTTGAGTTTAGAATAGCGATACGGCTCGCGCGTTGCGGGTGATACACGGGCACTCGACCAGGCGCGTCAGATCCTGAACACAGTAAATCCGAAGCGCCAGCGAGGTCTTCTCGGCGAAGCGCCATTACTTCTAATCTGCCAGTACCCCAGCACCCGAGGCAGTGGGTGCCCCGTTTGGTTCATTCTCAGGCAATTGAACGCGAAGACACCAATGCGGATGCGAGAGGAACGATGCGAGATTTCTTCACCAGTTGGCAGCGTAAGATAGGATGCTGTCTTCTCGTCTTGGCGCTTTTGCTGACTGCCGTTTGGGTTAGAAGCATCGGTATTCAGGACACTCTGATGCTGTTCATTGGCAGCAGAAACATCATCATCTCAGTTGCCGCTGGATCGGCGTCGTTCAGTTCAAAGATCGACGATCTTGAGCCCGACGAACCGTTTGTTTTCCAGCATCGATTCATCGTTCGCCCCATCACGCCTGAAAATGGAAATGGAGTTCACGCTTCGGAAGTGATCGGCAAACCGTTCTATTTGGCGTTTTGGGTGCTGGTCGTTCCGCTCACCATCAGCTCGGCAATTCTGTTGTGTCGGCCAACGCGAAAGACCTATGGCCCCCCGATTCCTTGATGATTCGCGGAATTCTCCTGCTCATTGCGGACTGGTGGGGGTGAGATAGAATACCGGCAGGAAGGTGCGTGGCTGCGCGCAGGTCGTCCTGCGACTCGTCCCCACGTTCCTGCCGCCTTTCACCGTTTTGGGATCACGATGTCCGAAGATTTGAGTTTTGCTGACTATGAAAGCCGCCTCGATCGCCCCATCAAGGTGAAAGCTCCGGATTTCTCGTCGGGGGAGAGGCTGCGACACCTGATCTTCTCGGGTCAGTTCACGCGACCGTTGCTCGAAAAGCTGTGTCGCCTGGCCGACAAGATTCGACTGCTGGCGAAATCGAACGAAGGCCATCGGTACCTGAACACGCTGCTGTCGCACAAGCGTGCGATGCTGTACTTCACTCAACCGTCGACGCGAACCTTTATGTCGTTCGCTGCCGCCTGCCAGATCCTGGGGATGACCTGCAACGAAGTGCGCGATCTGTCCGTCTCGTCGGAAGCGAAAGGCGAATCTCCGTTCGACTCGATCCGCATGTTCAGCAGTTACTTTGACTTGGTGATCATGCGCAGCCATATCCCCAAGTTCGCCGAATGTTGCGGCTACATGATGAACAATCTGGCCAGCAGCCAGCGTCGTAGCGTGCCGATCTTGAACGCGGGAGCCGGGTCGGACGAACATCCGACTCAGGCGTTGCTCGACATCTACACGATCCAACGTGCGTTCAGCTTCACCGATCCTAAAGATTCTCGTCAGTGGACCAAGTACGACGAACTACGAGAGACATTTCCCGGTCTGCGGAAAGGGATCAATGGCAAGACGATCGGCTTCTGCGGTGACATTCGCCGAGGAAGGACGGTCCGCTCGCTGGCCCAACTGCTCGCGCTGCATGAGCAGATCCGGCTCGTGTTCATTTCGCCACCGCACGCCACGCTGGCCCTGCCGCGCGACTTGAAGGACAAACTGATCGATGCGAAAGTCGACGTCCGCGAGTGTCATTCATTGGAAGAATCGTTGGACGGCAAGCCGTTGATTGAGCAGCTCGACGCACTCTACATGACCCGGATACAGCGCGAACACAATTCGCCCGAAGAAGAGCAGGAATTCCGCGACATGGACCTGTCGCAGTTCAAGCTGAGTAAACAACTGGTTTCACGAATGAAGCCGTATGCGGCGATTTTGCATCCGTTTCCTCGCGACAAAGACTTTGGCGAGATTCCGCCATCGATCGACGAAGACGATCGCGCGTTCTACTTCCGCCAGGCTCGGAACGGAATGTGGGCTCGAGCGGCACTTATTGCCCATATCTTCGACGTTGATGGAGAAATCAACGATTATTACGAGCAGTACAACAGCGAACGCCAGATCGCTCCACAATAAAGTGGCACGGCATGCGACCGTTGGCCTCTTGAATGTCAACGCGCAGTTGACATTGGGCCGAGCCTCGTGAGTGCCACGAGCTTTGGCGTCCTCGACAAAGTCGTGTCGTCTGTCACTCATGTAACTCAATGCGGTCAAATAGATTCGCAGACCCGCTTCGGCTATTTCTGCCGATGAGATTTATCCTGAATTCTGGCACGACAACCGAGCAGCACTCGTGCTAACAATTCGCGAGGCATCAGTTAGTGGATGGACCGCTCGTTTGGGTCGACCAAGCCGAACGCGAACAATTCAGCGGGCACGGAGGCCGCCCGTCGCGATGTGACAAAGCCTTGGCCAGAAGCACTTGCGCGTCGGTTAGGGACGTTAGGGTTATCGCTTCTCGCGACTTCTGATCTTCGCGATCAAGCCAAGTGTTTGATCGTCGGCTGCACAAATGTCACCGCGAACTTCGCTCTCACATCGGTAAGGTTTTCCGATTATTCCGCATCCGCGGCATCGTCCGAATGAAGCGGAGTCTGCCCGTTGTGGTGGTCGATTCTGAGCCTATGTTGGCGAATCGTCGTCCAGCGAGACGGCTGATTTCGCCGATGTTGACGAGGCAATAGAGGGACTCGAGGCAACCAAGGACTCGGAGGGGTCCGCGGAGGTGTCAAGTCGCGACGGAACGCGGCGCGCGAATTTGCGCGTTTTGGCTCAAGCAGGTGAACATTGCCGGCCGATTCTATTTTCATAATGGATGGCTACCGCTGCGCACCTGCAGAGACCCGCTGTGACATTTCACTGTGATACGCCGTCTGACAGGGATTTTAAGGACCGATCGATGAGACACGCAGCCTGGATCGTCGTAGCGAGTTTGCTGGCACTCGCGTTCGACGCAAAAGTCGAAGCTTCGTACTGCGGGGCAGCCAGTTATAAATGCTGTCCATCCGCGGCCTGTGCACCCTGTGGTGACTACTGTGCCGCCAAGAGCTGCTGCGGAACCTGCTACAAGACCGTTCGTGAAACGGTTTACGAGCAGCGTGCCGTGAACTGCTGCCGCACGGTTTACGATACCTGCACCGAGCAGATTCCCGTGACCTGCAACCGCACGATTCACGAAACCTGCTATCGCGACGAATGCTACACTGTCTGCAAGCCGGTCTATCAGACCTGCTACCGCGACGTCTGCTGCACGGTTCGCAAACCCTGCATCCAGACTTGCTACCGCGATGTCTGCTGCACGATTCGCAAGCCCTGTTTCCAGACCTGCTACCGCGATGTCTGCTGCACGATCCGTAAGCCGTGCATCAACACCTGCTACCGCACGGTCTGCTGCAACGTCTGCAAGCCCGTCTGCGAAACGAAGTATCGCGAAGTCTGCTGCACTCGTTACCGCACTGAAACCCAGACTTGCTACCGCGACGTCTGCTACACAGTTTGCAAGCCGGTCTGCGAAACGAAACAGGTTCCTTACTGCACGGGTGATTGGGTGACGGAAACGAAACAAGTTCCTGGCCCCATCGTTTCGAAGTGCGTTTGTGATCCTGGTACGTGGGAATGGGATCCTTGCCGTTGCTGCTGCTGCTACAAGCCAGGTTGCTGCCGCACGGTCTGCGAACAAACCTGCCGTACCGTCTGCTGCAAGACCTGGGTGCCGCGTACCGAAATGCGAACCGTCACCTGCACTCGTATGGAACAAGAAGTTCGTCACTGCCAGCAGCCCTATACGATCTGCCGTCAGATTCCTGAATGTGTCACGAAGCAAGTTCCTTACACCTGCGTCCGCTACGAAAGCTACCAAGTCCAGAAGCAAGTTCCTTACACGACCTGCTCGTGGACCTGTGAAACTGTCACGAAGAAGGTTCCTTACACAACCTGCTCGTGGACCTGTGAAACTGTCACGAAGAAGGTTCCTTACACGACCTGCTCATGGACCTGTGAGACCGTCACGAAGAAAGTTCCTTACACCACCTGCTCGATGACCCAGGAAGTTCGCACTCGCAAGGTGCCTTACACGACCTGTCGTCAAGTTTGCGAAACTCGCATGGTCACCAAGACCCGCTGCATCCCTCGCAAGATTGTCGAAACCAAGATCGTCTGCGTGCCTCACACCGTCTGCCGCCAGGTACCCGTCCAAACGGCCTGTGCTGCTGATCCTTGTGTCGGTGGTGCTGTCACAGTTCCCGGCTGTGGCCGCTGATCCGATTCGGTGCGCTGATTCGAATGAATGATGAACCAGAGGTGGCTGTCAGCAGGCCACCTCTGTTCTTTCTTTGGTGGGTTCCTGTTGGCGATCAGGTTTTTGAAGCGTCCAGAGATCAAACAGACCGCTTGTTTACAGGGCCGTGAATGTAGACGTCGCCCTCCAATATATCGATCTCCGGGTGATCGATCGAACCCAAATCAGGAACTGCTTCGAGTCCCATTCCGGCGATCGGCGACAACGCTGATCGACCGCCGAGCAACTTTGGTGCGATGAAGGTATGCACTTCGTTCACAAGGCCCGCGTCGAAAAATGCTCCTGCGATTTCGCTGCCACCTTCGATCAAGACGTTCGTCAGTCGGCGACGGCCTAACTCGTGAGCCAACACCAATAGGGACGGTCGGCCAGTTTGATCCGATTCGATTGCCAACACTTCGACACCCGCAGCGCGCAGGCAATCGATCCGATCCGACGGTGCGCTGTTGGTTGTGACCACCAATACGGGAGCTTGAGACACCGTCTTGACGAGCTGCGTATCGACCGGCAGACGTAACTTTGAATCGATCACGATTCGTGTGGCGATTCTTGGTCCAGCTGGCCGCGCGGTCAGCAAAGGGTCGTCCGCCAGCGCCGTTCCGATTCCAACCAGGATGGCATCCATCCGACCGCGTAGACGATGTACCACGGCACGCGAGGCCGTATTCGTGATCCACTGCGAATGGCCCGTTCGCGATGCGATCTTGCCATCCAGCGTCATGGCCCATTTCGCATGAAACCAGGGCCGACCCAACGTCACCATTTGTACGAACGGCGCGACTAGTCGCAGGGCGTCGGGTTCGAGCAACCCCACCTGGACATCGATCCCTGCCTCACGCAGTTCCTGAATGCCGCCGCCATCGACGTGCGGTGCCGGGTCGCGCATCGCGACGAAGACGCGTTTCAATCCGGCCGCAATGACAGCTTTGGAGCAGGGCGGCGTCTTGCCGTAATGACAGCACGGTTCCAGTGTCACAAACAGGTTGGCACCCCGCGCTGCGGTTCCCGCAGCAACGATCGCATGCACTTCGGCATGCGGACCGCCGTACTTCTGATGCCAACCCTCACCGAGCACACGGCCGTCGTCATCAACGATCACGGCCCCAACCGCAGGGTTCGGTTCAACAGATCCTGTCCCGCGCCTGGCCAACTCCAGAGCGCGCCGCATGATCGAGTCGGCAAAGGGCAGGGCGGTTGACATCGATTACTGCCCAGGCAACCACAGCTTGCTGCCACCACTGCTGACCGGTTCCTGTCCACCGGCACTCCATGTCGTGTCCGCGGTTGGCAGGGCGACCGGATTCAGGAAATCGATTGATTCCCACGGCGACGCGACACCGAACGCCTGCAACGTCTGTTCGATCAACGGTCGAATCTGAGGCACTTTCGGACCGTAGTAATTCACGAACCGGCCGAGCAGGACCTTCAACTGAGGATCATTGGGATTCTCGAGTCGAGTTCCCAATTCGGCCATGTCCCATGTCCAGGCATGCTGGAACGCCGATTTACCATCGGGTACGGGCAATTGCCGGCCTTTGTCCAGCCAGCTAAAGGCCTCATCGCGTCGACCTTCTTCTGCGCTGATTTCAGCCAGCGAGCGGTAAACGCGCGCCAGATCCAATTGTTCTGCCACGGCCGGTCGTGAGACCGCCGTCGTCAACACCCGGTGCAACGTTTCATCGTGACGAATCAGCATCGAACGATTGACGACAGTGATCAATTGCTGGTCGTTCAATTGTTCGATTGGCAACCGGTGCAGTTGCATGATTGACAGGCTGCCCAGCGAGGTTTCTTCAGTGACTTCAATCGGTGGCAGCGGTTTCAGATTCAATCGCTCGAAAACGCGTGACAAATGCAGTCCCTTCTCGCGTCGTTCGGCTTCGGAATCTAGGGCATAAATGGCCCCCATCAGGGCGACATTCAGTGAGGGATCGCTGATTGCCTGTTGCGGAGTCTTGCCGCCGAGTGCTCGCAGTGGTTGCTGAGGCCATTTGTCCTGAATGATCTGCGCCCAGAACTGTTCGTACAGTTCGCGACGACGCACCACGGGGATTTGCTCAAACAACACCCAGTGATTGTCCAGCACCTGCGTTTCGGCGGGATAAGAATTGACGACGGTCGGTTGTGTTCCCTCCGTCTGCCATTCGACCAGTTCACCAGCGGTGGTTGCGAACAACGACTTTGCGTCGTCGAGATTGGGACCGCGCAGACCGAACAAGGTCAGCGAAGCAGGCTCATTCGTCTTGGGATCGGCATCGAACACGGCGACTTGTGCCAACCGACGTGGAATCGATTCGATCGTCACTTGCGATCCATCACCCGATTTGTCTCGATCCATGATGACGTAGGCGGCGACCGGCTGATTCTCGGCATCCGCCTCGTTACGTACCTTCATCCGGAACAGGCGTGGTTGAGCGTCGAGCGCTGTCAGAAGTCGAGAAACCGACGACGTGTTGGCGCGATAGGCACACTCTTCGGCCACGTCATTCGTGGTTTTCTGGTCGAGCAACTGAGCGATCGTTTCGCATTCGACCGCCAGGCCAAAATCGTCGTAGTGGCGGGCAGCCCGGTGCAGCGCTTCCGCAGCGGCTTTCTCGTCGCCATCCCACGCACGGCACAGTCCCACGGCATGCCACGGCTGAGGTTGCTCACCCAAGGCATTGGCCAGCGTCGTAAAGACATCGGCGGCGATGCTCCAGCAACCGATGGCGGCGTACTTTTGAGCCTTGCGAACTTCCTTCTGTTGCTCTTCGGTCCCGTTAATGTTGGGTAACAGGTGAGAACCGCGCAGTGGATACGGAATCTCGTCAGCGCCGTCCAGGTCGAGCAACTGAACGAACAGTTCTTGACGGCGTTCTTCCGGTGCCAACCGCAGAGCCAGAGCCAGGTGCTCACGCGCGGCCATCAAGTGCGAGTGCGATGCATGAGCCGCCGCCATCGACGAGGCCAGGTCGCTCACCAGCGACGGCAGTTTCTTGGCACTCTTCTGAAACGCCCGATGAATGGCTCGTTTGGCATTTTCGAACCCTTCGGCTCGAATCATCGCAGCGGCGTACAGGACGATTGCCAGTTCGTTGTCGGGATGGTCTTCCAGTGTACTTTTGAGCGAGTCGCGAGCCGTTGTGCCTTCATTCAGATCCAGCAGCAACATCCCGCGAGTGGTTCCGATCCAGGGATTCTGCGGATGTTTCTTGGCCAACATCTCCAGTTGTTGCAGGGCGACTCGAGGTTGATTTCCTTCCACCAGGCGTGCGATTCGGTCCATTTCTTCCGCGATCGCGTGGCAACAGAATTTCAGTTTCTTGCCACTGCCACAGGGACACAGGGCATAAATGTCGACGGCCATCAGGGACTTCCCTTCCACGAAATGTCACGGGTATATTCAAAGAAACCCGCCCGCAAGACTCCGAACAAAGCTTCGGAGCAGGGACGAAAGTTTCGCAGCGTCAAAAATGAGCCAAATTGATAAATCAACGGCGCTTGCGACGGGAGAACCCACCACAAACGAGTGCGTCAGTCTAGCAACAATCACCTGTTTTGACAGGGCTCGGTAACCAGACATTCAACGCACTGATCGACCCGTTGGACGACGACAGGAACGCATTCAAGTCAAGTTTGGCGTCTCACGAGCCTGTTTAAAGGCGACTCGACCATGCAACACGTTCTAATAGCGTGTCGGAATATTATCACGTGTCCAGTTCGCAGAATGGAGCACTGTGTGGCCCGGCGTGGTAACTGCCGATTTGGGCGCGTCTTGCGCCCATTCCGGCAATTCACTGTCGGTCACGCCAACCGGCGGTAAATCGTCCGCTTCTTTCATTACTTGAGCCAGTTTCTTACGACCGGGCACTCGGGCAAATCCCGTATCGCCTGCGACGGCGACCTTCAATACCTGACTCGCTTCATACTCTTGTTCGTCCGACGATTTGTATCGCAGTTTCACGACCAGATTGGGATGCTGGGGTGGCGATTCGAGAGGCAGACAGAACTGGAACCCTGAACTGGAAACGCCGCGTGTCCAGTGAGTGCGGCATTCTTCTTCCCCGAACCGGTAGTGCCCCACTTCCTGCTCGCCCCGAGGTAACTTTGGATCGACCAGTACAAATTCCAGCTCGCCCGGCAATTTGATCGGCTCATGATCCTGATCGAGCGGCGCGAACTGGACAACGACGGCATCGTCACCCGGTGATTCGTGTTTATTCAACCCGCCGCTGGCCAACGGAAAGATGTGTAACTTGCTGATCTGAACGGCTGCCGTGTCGCCGGACGAACTATTATGAACCAGTTCCGATTTCAGCCGCTCGGTCTCTTGCCGCGACTTTTTCAGGTCCGCCTGCGCGGTGGAGACTTCGCGCTGCTTTTCGGTCAACTGCACCGCCTGTTCGCGGATTCGTGCTTGCAGCAAATCGGTATTCACTCGACCGGCACACCCGCAGATCGTGATACCGGTGAACATTAACGTCAGCAGGCTGCGTTTCATGTCGCCATCCATGGCAAATAGAGTTGTCGGCGATCCCTCTTCGAATCGCACACCGGCAACATTAGCCCCTATTCGCCAAGGCGGCAACGGCAGGTTTACTGAAATCACAGGTCGAAGTACAGCAAACCATGAGGTAGACGCGAGTCTGGGTAGTCTGCCGTGACCGCGAAATGGCGATCATTGACCGAAGCGTCGATTAATCGAGCGTAACATCGCCTGTTCGAGAGCTTGATCGCGGCCTTGATTGATCCATCCCGAAGGAGTGGCTTGGCCGACGACAGGATTCAAATCCCGCTGCAACGCACTGTTGTCCAGAAACGTCGCCCCGCCCGCAAAGTTCGCGGCACGCGGTACGTCTTCCAGTTCCTTCACGGCCTCGACACCGACCATGTAACCGCCGGGGGCAGGAGTAAAGTGGACAAACGCCTTGCGACGAATCGATTGAAACGTGCTTTGCCAGCGATTCGCTGAACCGACCGAATCAGGATGCCACGGTTCCAGCGCGCCAGCTCCGGTCTTGTAACGAGTTTCAATCACACCACCCAGCTTGTTCTCACGCTCGATCTCGAACAGGTAATCGTGGACGACATCGACGGTTTGCTCCCAGGCTTCTTCGGGATTATTGGCCCGAACGAAGACGGGATTGGAAACAGGCGGGCCGTACGCATCCAGCGATACACAACCTGTCAGGCTGCATACCGCCAAGCCGAGAACAACAAGGGGAGTTCTGGAACCCATTTGCAGATTGGATGTGATGTAATGAGCGCGTATCAAACGGAGACGAGCGGGCTGCGGTGCGACCGCAGCCTGAAGTGATCGGCGCGTAATGTGACAGAGAGTCGAAAATCACTCAAGACCGAATTCGGCAACAATTGCCGAAGATCATCCCTGTAGGGCTGATGAGTTTGCGTAGGCCGGGACGAGCCCCCTTGGGCACAGTTCCCCCCTTCCGTTCTGTCGGATGGTCGCGGTAGGTTGCTTCAGCCGCTTCCAACGCGCGAGCGGCCCACCTATTCTGAACCCAACTCAATCGCGAATCCCGCCGACCCGCGGCCGCGTCAAATCGAACAGCCTCCAGTGGCGTCTCTTCCGCTGGAGGCTGTTCTATAAAAACGGCTCGGCTCATCACCGTCCGTGGGAGGGCGTCATCCTTGAGATGGCTTCTGTCCAAGCCACTCTGTCCCTCATTCGCCGCCGATGCGATCTCACTGTTGTGGATCGAGTCACGATTGATCGAATCAACCGGAAACAGTGAATGCTATCGGCGTGTCGGCCACGTCAGATGCAGTCGAGCTGATCCGAAACGAACTCTGTGCGGCGCGGCGCCCAATCCTTGCGCACCATCCGCAATGTCAAACTCATTTACCTCGTTTGACAGCCTTCGTCGCGGCCTTCTTTATCGGGGCTTTTTTGACGGCTTTCACGACGGCCGACTTCTTCGCGGGCTTTGCTGCCGCCTTCTTGGTCACTTTGGATACCGCCTTCGCAGCGGGTTTGGCCGCGGCTTGACTCACATTCGCCCCTTCGAAAATGCGGTCCCAACTTGCCGAAAACTTCAGCGAGGATCCCGTATGAACCGTGTAACCCGTCATGCGTCTTGCACCTTTTCTAAACCATATCCATGTGAAACCTGTTACCGACCTTTCGGTTGCCATTTCTCGTCAAAGAAATCGGCGTCGGCGATTTTGCCGGGGAACCGCGCGTTCGGTGCCACTCGAACGTCGATCACCGCCCAGTCCGGCAGCTTGGGCACTTGTCGAGCGTTATTCAAATAGTCGTACTCGCGGTATGTGAGTCCACTGTTCAGGACCACATATTTCTCTGGATTCAGCGGATTCGGATAGATCGCAATCGGCGCGTGGTGCGCCGCATCAAATGTCTTTTCGCCAACCTTCAATTCACTGGCAGTCCATTTGATGGGCAGTTTGTCGGCGACGCGTGCCAAGATGGAATTTGACTGAGCGTCACCCCACAACACCAGGTTCGAATTGGCGATGTCCTGATCCGTGACTTTGTTATCCTGCTTCACCACGGCATCGCCGCGCATTTGTCTGCGCCAATGAGTCACCGCGTGATCGAATTCCGCATTGACCCACTTATCGACTGCCTCGCTACGGCACGTTCCGCTCGGCTTGACGAAGATGAATGAATCCATCAGTGCGTCATCGATCGGCCCCTGCAGATCATGTTTCTTGCGTAGCCCAGACAAGTGTCCAGCCTTCCACTTGCCGCCGTCGTTCGCGAAAGCACCATCGGCCGGCAGATCGATCGCCGCACGACCGTCAATCTGGACCTTGCGGGGATGACCCGCTGGCGGCTTGATCGTAAAGGCCGAAATATTACGCGTCGTCACAGCCAGATGATCGCCTGCTGGTTTCACTACGATGCGCGCTTCTTCCCAGTGTTGATTCATTCCGTCGATCGTGACCCAGTGCAGGCGATTGTACTTCAGCGTGTAGGTCACCAACTGCACTTGCGCTGGTGTGCGATCGATCCCTTTCACTGCCCATTCGGCGAGCTTCGCTTCGATCTCTTTGCCGGATTCAGGATGAATTCGATGCGCGGTCATCGGGCCGATGATATGTAGCAGCTTCATTCCTTCGCGTTCGAAGGCCGTCGCCATGATGTCGGCCGCCTGCTTCTGCGAATCCATATCTCCGCTGTAGGCAATCGTTGGCAGATGAGCCAAATTGGCCGCGTATCCTGGGCAGTCATACATCCGCCACAGCTTTTGCTCGAACGAACTAGGCGTCAGCTTCTCATTCTGAAACACCCGCAGAAACTCAGGCGTTTCCGAAAAGCCGGCGCCTGGATTCGCCGCAAACCAATAGTCGGGATAGTGCACCGCAAACTGCCAGCAGGCAGCACCGCCCATCGAAAAACCTCGGACAGCCACGCGATCGGGATCGATCCGATATTGTTTCTTAACGGCGTCGAGCGCCTCCAGCGTGTCGATCTCACCGGCCAGTTTGTTCGCGTTGCAGTATCGACCGTAAGGATGCAGGACGATCGTGTTGGCGGGCGAAATCTGACCGACGTTCTTGATTCGATCGTTCAGGAAGCTGACTTCACTCAGTACTTCGCCGCGGCCGTGAAACCAAAAGTCCAGCCGGTGTTTGTCCGCACCGTCAAAGTTGTAGTCGGCGGGAATGACCAAGCCATAAGGTTGAACCGTCTGGTCAATCTTTGAAAGATAGCCGCGAACGACGAGCCCCGTTTGTTTAGTCCACGGAGCTTGTCCGGCCAGCAACTGGTCGGCTCGTTGATGCCCTTGTTGCAGCAATGCCTTGCCGACAGGGACCTCTTTGGCGTCGAAGAATTCTTGAAACCGCAGCGCCTGGTCCACGGCGCGGTGGAAAATTTGCACATCGGGCAACAGGTCATTGACCAGGGCGGTATTCGCGCCGCGCAATTGTTCGATCTTGACCTGCAATGACTGCAAACCGTCGCTCAGTTCCTGGCGATCAGCTTCGGACACATCGACGCCCAGTTTGGGGACGCGACGAACTTGATCGACCTGATTGTCGGCCGGTCCATCCGCCCAAAGTGACGTTGCCAAAACCAACCACCCGACCGCCACCGTTGCCAAGAACCGATTCGCAGAACGCATCAAGCATCTCCTACTAGTGAGAGTTCTCGGTTCGTTACGACAACGAATGGACCACCATCCCTGACAACAGTTTCGGATAGAAATAGGTACTTTTCGGCGGCATCGTTTCGCGACCGGCCGCGATCTCGCGGACATGTTCGATCGTCGCTGGAGCCACCAGGCAGCCCAGTTGATGCGTTTTGGCATTCAATGCCGTCGTGGTTTCATCCAGGCGATGCACATATTGGAACTTGGGATCGCCGCCCACCTTCTTGAAGATGAGCTCTTCGAGCAACAATTTGTGTAACAGACTGACACCCAGCGAACGCCACTCGTCGCTGTGATCGGCCGCCAGCGTCGCCATTGGACTGTCGTCCTTCACGCGCGCGAATAACCAGGTTCCATCGCTGGCCGTACCGAATCCGAACGCGTTTTGACCACCGTCGGCTTCAATCAATCCCCATGTTTCTTCGGCGGCTTTGTCACCCTGACCGATGACTTCCACGTCACAATGCGATTTCAATGCGTCGATAATTTGAGCCGAAGTGAGACCGGCGGGCAGGCCCGAGACCAATCGATGCGTCGGCAGGATCTGCAAGCCGGGATCCTGCATTCCGACAAAGTGCATCAACACGAAATTGGCTGGAGAAACATCGTCGGTCAGCTTGCCAGCAGCCTGTAACTCGCGGCGATAGTTCAACGCCGTTTCGTAACGGTGATGGCCGTCAGCGATAAACACGGGCTTTTCGCGCAGGCCCGCTTTGACCTGACTGATGACGTTATGATCGGTGACGACCCACAGACGGTGGATGACGCCCAGGTGATCCGTCGCGAGCGATGGCGTCAGTTTGAGGCAGACATCGTCCAGCGCCTTTTGGACAGACGCCGTTTCGTCCGGATACAGGCCAAAGATCGGTGACAGATTGGCATTGGTTGCGCGGATTAGCATCAGTCGATCAAGCTTCGGGCCCGACAACGTCTGTTCATGCGGGAAGACATTGCCCGTGCCGAACTCTTCCAATCGGACGCGCGCCAGAAAGCCGCTACGAACGTACGTGGTCCCTTCCCAGGTGAATTCCTGCGAATAGACATACAGCGCGTCTTCAGGTTCCTGCCGCAGCACGCCGTCCAGCTTCCAGTGCTTCAGAAAATCGGCGGCACGGCCGTATTTCGCGTTCGGATCGGTGTCCGACGGTTCCGTCCGATTCAATTCCAGGCGAATGAAGTTGCACGGATGTTGTTTGTAGAGCTGATCTTGAAACTGAGCGTCGATGACGTCGTAGGGGGGCGTGATCACATCCGACAGATCACCTACTTGCGCCACATCGTACCGCCATCCACGAAACGGACTGACATCAACCATTTTGCAAACAGCCTTCCTGCAATCAAAAAGCGGCGTCGGAATCCAACGTCCGACGAAAGCCATAGGATGAAGGATGCCGCCTGCCGGTTCAAGGATCGGACCGAGAATGTGCTGCCGGGTGCCATCGGTATCAGCATGTGGGAAACCTGGGAGATCGCCGCGAGGTCGCGGCCAAACTACTTCTTCGCAGCCCGAACCCCTTCGTCTCGCAGCAGCGTTGTTCCCAGGCCTTTCGCCGATTCGGCGGAGAAAACGTTCGGTGGCGGCAAATTCATTTCCATTGTCGCCAGGGCGTTCTTCCACAACTGTTCATCGACGACCGTTTGCACGTCTTTGTTTTCCGTAAACTGCACAAATCCAAAAATGTCATTGGTCAATAGCTGGAAATTGCCCCATACCGGTTTGCCTGCCAGTTCATAGCCAACGCGGATTTTGGCTCCTTTTCTCTCGATACTCACCATCGTCGTTTGAACATTCGCCGACTTCATCAACTGCAACTGGACCTGTCCCGACACTTCGTTGGCTGGGGCCTGAGTGATCGACACAATCAATGTCAGGGGCTCGCCGTCCTTGACCTTCAGATCGTTGTTTTTGACCAATCTGTCGACAATCTCTCTCGCCCGTTGCGGATAATTCTGCTGTCCGGCTGGACTGGCGATGTCCAATTTCAGCGAAACGGTTGCCCCTGGTTGGACAACCGGTTTCGAAGCGGGCATCTTTTCCAGCGACGCTTTGTCAGGTCCGCGCAGTTCCAACGCCACCAGTTCGTCAGGCCGGCCCTGGACCATCGGACCTGCCAGCCACGTGCGTCCATCGAATGACGACTGAGCGATCGAAAACTTGTCCGCCAACCCGTAGGGGTACGACCACAATACTCCCTGACGACCGAGATCAATCAGCATCAAACTGCGAGTCTCTTGTAGGACGCCTTTCGTACCCTCGGTCGGTATGAGGTTTGTATTCGTTACCACGACCTGTTGTTCGCCCGACCAGAACAGCGGTGCGGAGGATTGGGGAATCGGCAGCGTGGAAGGATTGCCTGACGCCAGGTCTACCACCACCAGACTGCTTCCCTGTCGACCTGATGTCAGCGCTGCCAGGCGATCGCCGCGCGGCGCGAAGGCCAGCGCGAGCACCGGAGCATCAACGGCGACGGTGCCGCGTCCCTCGCCCGTCGCCGCGTCGCGCAACTCGATCCGATTCTCGGCACTGATCGCGATGAACTTGCGCCCCGGTGAAACGGCCACGGTGCCAGCATCGTCGATTCGATAGATCGGTTCGCACGCGGGCAGACGGAACGCCACCAGCCGATCGTCCAGACTGCAGGCGACGACCGTGTCGGATGTGACGAACGCGGCTGACGCAATATGCCGTTTCTCCACTTCGGTCTCGTATTGGAACGGGCGACAACCCGCCACATGCTGGCCATCAGATGCAAACACATCCAGGCGTCCCTCACCTTCGGCTGGTTGAACCAGAACCTTGGATCCATCGGGATTGATCGCCGTCAGTTCGCAACCGAACGGAATGTCGATCTTGGTGGACTTCTTTTGTCCGGCGTCGACCAGTTCGATCCAGTTGCGACGGCAAGGCACGGGCGGCGTCCAGTTGCGCATGCGGTTTCGCTTGTCGCCATGGATGTAATGCGTTTTTGCATTGAATCCCATCACATTCGCACGCAGGTCGTCATCTTCTTCTGCCAACCGCACCCCGACAATTCCGGCATCAGCGCGCGAGAACTGAATCTCGCGCGAACGAGCCGGTCCGCTCGTCAACCGCGTTGCTCCCACTGTTGTGGGGGTCGGTCCGGGAGGAGGATCGGCACTCGCATTCCAGCCACTGACCGGCCCTGATTTATCTGCCGCCTTCTGTCGATCAATGGCGGTCAACTTTGGCAGTCGTGCGTCGATCATTAAGCCGCCGCTCGCCGCGATCTCTTGAGCACGTGCGACATCCTCTGACTTGATTTCAATGGGCGATAACTTGGCAGACTTGTTCGTTCCTTCCCAGCCGATCAGCGTCGTATCGGCAATCACGCGGCGCATCGCCAGTGAATCGAAATCGAGTGTAGGCTGAGGCAGGGCGTAGACAACCTTCTTGGCATCGCGATCGATCAGATAGGTCCCATTCAGCAGCAATCGCTTTTTGTCGAACCACTGCAGGCTGGTTTTGGACGACAACTTGTCGCGCGTCCGTTCTTCAGGGTCGGGCAGTTCAAAGTCCGATACGATTTCTCCCTTGGCAGCGTTCCAGATCACGATCCGTTCGGTTTCTTTCGTAAACGGAGTGCCATACGCCGCGGCAAACTCCGTCCCATCGTGAGAGAATGACATGCCCAGTAGATCCGGACTGCGCGCGACCATCTCAATGGAACCTGCCTTGGAACCATCGTTCAAGTCGTAGAAGTCGATGGCTCGAGTCATATAGCTTGCCAACAGAGCCATGTATCGTCCGCCGGGAGTGAAGGCACGGTGCGGATCTCCCTGACCATGCTCACCCAATTTGATCTGCCATTCCGGTTCACCCGATGGCAACGTCCACGACATGACACCGCGGTTGACATTCGATACAGCCAATAGTCGCTTCGACGTCGGCATGGCCAAAGCCGCGACATTGAACGCTTGGCCGTCGAGTGGCAAAACTCCTAAAGTCTTCTTGTCGGCCACGTCGTAGACTTCAATTCCGCTGCCTCCGCCCTTAAAGCGGAACCATGCCACCAGGCTGCCATCGGGGCTGATTCCCACCTGGGAGCTGAACTGCGGCCCCTTGATCTCGGCACCTTTCGTGCCCGTCGTCATGTTCCAGATCTGATACACGTCTCGTTTCGAATCGTTCTCATTGATCATGGCCAGCGGACTGGGCCCTTCGGGCCAGATGACCGACTTCTGTTGCAGAAATCCGGATTCAGTCTTGATCGAAAAACTTTTGCCACTACCCGCTTCAACAGGACTGGCAGCAGGATCGACTTGTACCTTCCAATTCGCGACTGGCTTAAAGACGCGGTCGTCGGTCTTCTTCTGAAATCCGGACATCGCCGGACGATTCGTTGAGGAACCCGCAGGATTGGCAGGCGCACCATGAGCCCCTGTCGGCGTGTTGGCTGCAATGCCGGGCGGATTCGTTCCCGGATTTGCCGGTGCACCGGGTTGAGTTCCCGTCGCGCCGGGATTGTTCGGATCGATCTGAGCCTGCTGCTGTTTTTTTGGCCAGAATGCAATCACCGCCACGAGGACGCCGACAAACAGGATTGCCACACCACCACCAATGATCACGCCGATCGGCGCGCCAGATGATTTCTTTTTCTTTTTCTTACCCGTGCCGCTGCGTCGACGACCACCGGGCAATTCGATGTCCGCTCCACAACCTTTGCAGGTCACGGTCTGACCAGCGCGTTCATCCGGATAGCGAAGCGGCTTACCGCATTCATCACAAGAAACTTGGATCGGCATCGAGGTGTCCACCAACAACAAAACGGCGATCGAAAGAGAAATGAAGCAGGCAGACTAACAATGAACATCAACGAACTTCAATTCAACTGTTCTCCGGATGACGCGAATGGAATTCATCCAACTATTGACGACATCGCACATTGTAGGGCTGCGAAGGGTGGATGGGGGTAGGGTGGCGACAATGCCGTCCGCGGCCGCAGTCCCACCATTTTCCCGCATCCGCTCACATCCCAGAGCCCCGCTCGGAAACTTGGTTGCAATCACCCAAGAATCTCGCCACAACGCTACCAGGCCAACTCCAAGACAAGGCCGACCATATCCGTACCGACGAATCCATCGCCTTAAGAGACTCGCCATGCATCGATTCGCAATCGCATTTTTCACGGTTATTTGCCTGACTTCCGTCATCGCAACCGCGCAATCAATTGACCTGTCTCACGCCACCGTCGTAATTCGCGCGGATGACGTGCCCGCAGGAGAACGCATTGCACCCACGATCCTGACCGAAGAGATCACTCGGCGAACTCAATTACACTGGCAATCGACGATCGATTGGCCGATGGACGCGAAAGCCATCATCGCGATCAGTACAGTCCAGAATCCTGCGCCGTGGCAAGACAAATTGAGTTCCGCCCTACGAAAAGTTCCTCAAAAGCCGGAAGGGTTTTCGATCGAAATCCTGCGAGCGGGATCGGACCATCCTGAAATCGTCGCCGTGACTGGCTTCGACTCGCGTGGCGCGATGTTCGGCGTGGGCAAACTACTGCGCAATTTGAACTGGGACCGCGATCGCGTCTCGCTCCCCGCAGGCTTCAACGCCGCAGAAGCTCCTGATCGCCCACTCCGAGGCCACCAGATCGGCTATCGCGACACCGCCAACAGTTGGGATGCCTGGACGTTCGATCAATATGACCAGTACTTTCGCGAGATGGTCATCTTCGGCACGAATGCCGTCGAGAACATCCCCTGGCAAGAAGAAAAACCGTGCCCGTTAATGAAGTACTTGCGCGACGAAATGAATGTCAAGTTTGCAGAGCTCTGTGCGAAGTATGACCTCGATCACTGGATCTGGGTGCCCGTCGATTTCAATCTGCCGGACGAGGCGGCTGAAGCACGCGCTTTGCAGCGTCAGGCCGAATTCTATCAACGGATCGCTCGCCTGGATGCGATCTTTGTTCCCGGCGGCGATCCGGGCAACAACAAAGCCATCGTCCTGATCCCTCATCTTGAAAAGATGTCGGCCGTCGCCCTGACGCATCATCCCCGCTGCAAGATCTGGCTCTCGTTGCAGCATTTCAAACAGGACGACGTCGACCTGCTTTACGACTACCTGGCCACGAAGCAGCCAACCTGGTTTGGTGGCTTGGTGATGGGCCCCGGCAGCCCTCCCATGGAACTGACGCGGCAGCGGCTTCCCAAGCCGTATCAGTTGCGCTGGTACCCTGATATCACGCACGTGGTCCGCTGTCAGTACCCTGTGCCATGGCTCGATCCGACCTTGGGTATGACGCTCGGCCGTGAATGCGTCAATCCCCGCCCCGTCGACTATGCGCAGATTTATCAGATGGACTACGCCTTCACCGATGGATTTCTGAGCTATTCTGACGGTGTCCACGACGATTTTAATAAAAGCCTTTGGTCGCAACTCGGCTGGAACCCCAAGGTGACCCCGCGCGAGGTCGCCGTGGATTACGCACGATTCTTCTTCCACCCGGAAGCGGCAGACGGGGCCGCCGACGGCTTGTTCGCACTGGAAACGAACATGCGCGGTGATCTGGCCGAGAATGGGTCGATCAGCGCGACATTCCAACTGTGGCACCAGATGGAAAAAAGAATGAAAGATCCCGGCAGTCCCTGGCGATTCCACATGCACCTGTTCCGTGCCTATTACGATCAATACACGCGACTGCGTCATCGACAGGAGAATGAACTGGAACAGCAGGCATTGATGGCATTGGCCGACGCCGATCAGAGTGGCATCGCCGAATCGATCAACAACGCGCGAGTCATCCTGGCCAAGGCCACGAATCATCCGGCCACTACCGAACTGCGGACTCGGTTGATCGATTTCGCCGGGCAACTTTTTCAGGAGATCGGCCTGCAAACCAGCGTGCCGACGTATCACGCCTCAAACTACGAGCGCGGCGCGGTCATCGACTTCATCGATTATCCGCTGAACAACCGCTGGTGGCTGGAGGACCAATTCGACCGGATCAGCAAGCTGACCGACCACGCCGAACAACTCGCACGAATCGACATCATTCGAAACTGGGAAAACCCAGGGCAGGGCGGCTACTACGATGTGCTGGGTCACGTCGGCAAGTCGCCGCGCATCATCAAACTGTTGCTCGCCGGCGACGCGATGCGTCACGAAGACGATATCCCAATGCCAACTCAACGCTGGATGCGCGAGAAACAAAACATCAATCGCCAGGCCTGGCATTCGTACATGGACAGCCTGCCGGTCGGCATCACCTATAACGACCTGGACTCATCGGCCGAATACACGATCAAACTCTTCTCTCAGCGCTCGTCCCCACTGGTCATCGACGGCGTCAAAGCGACATTGATCAAGACCGGAGAAACCTACGACAAAGTCACCGAACAAATCTTCGCGGTCCCCCGCGAAGCGACCAAAGACGGCCGTATTACCCTCACCTGGGAACCCCTCGACCAAAGACACCTCAACTGGCGCGACCACCATTACGTGACCGATATCTGGGTGATGAAAAGCCCGGCGAAATGATTCGCACTCCAAGTGCACAGAGAGAAGAAATTCATGACGAATTCCACATCTGGCTTCTCCTGTTTTCACTCTGTGATTTCTGTGCCCTCTGTGGCTAAATCTCTTCAACTCTTTCGACGCATTACAGTGAAAGACGCTTGATTCCATCAACGAGTCGAGATTCGCCAAAGTTCAGCAAAAGAGCGTGTTTTAAACCAGTGGATTTGAGGTAGGACAGCGTTTGCGCGACGGCGACATCGGGAAGACGAGACACGGACTTCAGTTCAACGACGATCGAATCATTAACAAGGAGATCGATTCGAAGCCCTTTGATGACGATCCCCTTGTAGTTAACGTCGACTTTCTTTCCTGTTCAACGATCACTCCGCGAAGTTGGAGCTCGTAATGCAGCGCCTCGCGATAGATTGATTCCAGCAATCCTGGGCCAAGGATTCGATGGACTTCGATTGCCGCTCCGATGATTTTCTCCGTCAGCTCGACCGTCATGATTTGTAACCTTGCGCGAACGTTGTCAATTACCGTCATCATGGTAATTGAGGCTATCTAAATCCTCGTAGGAAAGCATCTGAGTGAGTGAGTTGTGAAGATGAAGAGAAGATTACTTAGCCACAGAGGGCACAGAGATCACAGAGAAAGAAACGAAGGCGAAGTCGAGGGAAGTTCTCCGTGATTCTGATTTCTCCTGTTTTCCCTCTGTGGCTAATCCTCTTCGCCTGCTCGGCCAGAAGAACGGCGGAACGTGATTCAATTTGATCCGAAACTGAATCGATTACGTTTACGCTCGTGAATTCATCGCGAATTCAATTTCGAATCGTTAATCGGAAATCAACGGCAATGAAAGCACTCGCTGTCGTCGTTTCGGCCCTGGCAATTGGAGTCGCTGCTGTTTTGTTTCAGTCCGTTCCAACGTTGACGAATCCCGCGGCGTCAGCGAATCAGTTGTGGGCAGAGGGCGTTTTGTACTCGCTGCAATTCAGTGAAATGCCCGATGAGCTGGCCGAACATCGCTTTCAGCGAGCCAGTGAACTGGCCTCTCACAAGGCGCCGATCTACGTCGCTATGGCAGAAGCCGGTTATGGACCGAAGCGACAAAAGGCCTCCTTTGATAATGCTGTCGAACAAGCCATGAGCGGCAGTTCCGTAGATGACGTACTCGATGAGTTAATCCACTCATTCGAATCCCAACCATCGGCAAAGACTCAAGCGTATTTAGCAGCCGTGGCGCACGATCCCACCTGTTGCCTGGCTTGGCTGCAATTGACAGAGGCAGACGACCAACAGATTTCCCGTCGAGCGATCGCCGAGTTGCGAAAACTCGATCCGGACAATGCGCTTCCCTGCTACATCGATGCAGCACATGCCGCGGAAGCAGGCGACCGAGACAGCTCGCTCGAGTTGATCATTGAGGGGAACGGTAAACCAGCGTGTCGGACCTACACGCGCGAATTGCCGAAACGAGCACGACTATATTTTCCAAATACAAAGGCGTTTCGAGATCTCGACATCATCGGACAACCTCTCTCTGACCAGGCACTCGCTTATCTATTGGATCTCCAGGACCAGCAGTGGAGTTGGGCAGAATCGCTGCACACGCGTCTCAGGACGCTCGGAATAGATCTGATCGAAGAGTCAGAACATCAGGTTGGATGCGGAGAGACCAATGAAGCCGAACGTCAACTCGTTGCCGCTCGTGACATGGGGTTGAAATTGATCAACGAAGAAACCAGAAGCATGATGCTGATGATGACCGGCTTCACCCTGGCCAAATTTGGAAACGCCCCGCTGGTTGCCCATTACAAAGAGTTCAACGATGCGTCGAAGATTCGTGAACTCGATGCCATCACAGATCGCCTGCGTCGATTTTCACCAGAGTTTCGTCGAGCACTCGAATCGACGGTGCAGACGACCGCCGGCCTACGACGAAACTTGCTGGGAGAAGAAGACTATCTCGCCACCAGACGGCACTTGCTGAACGCGGCTGCGGAGGCCGGTCGCTAATCATTGTTTCATCTGACGCTATCCGATACGTCATTCTGAAGCAGGTTACAGACATCCACGTACGACATAGTCTAATTGCGCGTACGCCCCGTGACTGAAATCACGTGGCAAGTTGTCCACGCGCTACAACTCTTGAGGCACCGGCAGTTCATGGTCGACGTCATCGGGGTCGGGGCGTTCCGATTGCGGACTCAGCCCGCGCCTTTCCTGCCAGGCCGCCAATAGCCACAATCCACCCACTATCATGAAGAGGATGCGGAGATTCAGGATCTCCAGGGGAACCGTGGTTAACTCGCGGAAGCGGATGAAAAACTCTTCGAGCAGATTCTCAGATGCAAACTGCTTGCGATCAGATCCTGCCGGAAATCGAATTCGTGTCAGTTCAGGAATGTCCCACCGATCGATAGACCTGATCTCTGCGAACAGCACCAATAGCAGAATAAACCCTGCGACTGGACCAAGCATGGTTCGCATTCGGGTTAACAAGTCAATACGGACGTTTGCTGGTCCAACCGATATTGCGTCGTATTCGACGTTGTCTTTGTCTCGTTGTGACGGCGGGATCAAGCCACGACGATGCTGCCAAATGGTGATTGCGGCCAATCCACCGCAAACCATCAGCACAATTTGAAATCTAAGCTCAGGCGACGGGGCTTCGCACAGCATTCGCAATTGGAACAGGGAGTCATTCAACCATTGATCAAACCAGTTCATGGTGACGCCCCGCTTCTACCAGATGCTTCGACACCAATGACAAAACGTTGCTCTTCGACCGACCATTCGATTTGCAATTCATTCGCCGCGGTCAGGTACTGACGCCAATTGTCGTTGCTAATGTGTTGCAGGTCGTCACACAGTTTGACTTTTGTTTCGAGCAAATCTTTCACGGCATGCACGGCCTGAAAACGGATCGACTCGATAGATTCTTGTTTCCACAAGGCGTGCAAGCTTCTGACGCGATGGCTGCGAATGAGAGCGTCGGCCGCATTCAATGGATGGCACGTGGGCTCAAGAGGATCGTCTCGCAGGACCGTTCGGTCTTCGGATGTCTCAAGATCTCGACCGATGCCACAACACCACCAGCGTTGGGGACCGTCGGTCATTAAAAACGGGATTTCACCAACAAACTCGACGGCCTCCTGTTCGACGAAGCGTAAGTTGTCTAGACCTGCTCGTTCAAATCGAAAGAATTTGCCGGGGCCTTGCAACCGATCTTTCAGTTGAATGGGTTCGAACAGGACGTCTGCGATCTTGCCAGTAATATCACTTCCGCATTGGTGCGTCCCTTCACCGCATTTTGCCCGATACTGATTCAGAACATCCCGAGCATTCGATTTGCCTAGACGATGGAGTCGATTCACCGCGCGAATGAAATCCTGCTGATTCGATTTTTCCCATGTCCATAACCGTGCGTCGTTAATTGCTCTTAAGTCTGGTGAGACATCTGGCACTTCCGGAAACAATTGCACTCGGATCGACGTGGCGATCGCACCGTGGTGCTCAGTCACTTCCGCAGTCTCCACATTGTCCGCCAACTCGTGTGTGGCGAGGACGATGCCGATTTGAAACGCCTCTGATTGCAACGGTCGACGGTTCCATTCGTGCGAACCAACTTCAACGTCGAATGTGCCATTTCGTTCGGTGACACTCATTTTCCGCAACGAGTTTTTGTCGTCCGTCCCACTCAACCAATCTGGCGAATCGTCAGGAGTCCTGGCAATGACCACCAGGACACCCTGTCGCCATTCAATCGGTGCAGCAGTGCCCGTTTCATCGTGAGGCACAATCAAACGGCCGGTCAGTCGATATTCATTGCCGAACGAGTCCCATTTCATGTCGCCCCACTCGACACGAATGCTGTGCAACATCTCGGGAGAAGGTAACTCGGGGGGTGAATCGTCATGCACTTCAATGCGCCGACGCAATTTCCACGGCTTGACTGGGGCCGTCTCGACATGCTCAGACTCTGTGACGGTCTGATCCGCGGCAACGAATGATTCAAGAGTTGCAGAAGCAACGAAGATCAGCCAAAAGAGCATGAATCTGATCGTCACCGGCATGGTATATCTCTCAATCAGATTTGGATGTCATGGAATCTGCTGTCGTCGCGCTCTCGATACGTTTCAATGCGGCCGTGGCCAGGCAGCGCAACTTCCAATCCGTCGAACTTGATAGTTCGCGCAAGGCGGCGATCGCCTTATCTGTGCGAACTGTCGCCAGTGCTTCGACGACAAGTTCATGGGCATTCTCAAAACCCGGTTTGCCGACCAATCGCGACTCTTTCAAGACTTCACTCGAGAAGCGAATTCCTTTTTCTTTCATGCCAACAATCCGTTGCAAGCAATCGCGGTGATCCGTGACCTCATCCGTGGCGAAGGCGCGTGCTAATTCCACTTGGAACTCTGTTGAATCGTCATACCAGAGAAAGAGGGCTGCCAGGGCCAATCGACGCAGTTGCCGGCTATTTGATTCAGCCAACGAACGTAATGTATCGATCGTCACAGTCTCTCGCGGACCAAGCCGCATCAATGCATCGAGTGCCGTGATCTGAATCGAAAGTTCCTCATGATTCAGTTGGCTCTTCAAGAAAGAGACGCCATCGGAGTTGAGGGCAACCATCTCATTGAATGCGTAGACGGCAGCCTCTTTGGGGAATTTCTCGGCTTCGATCTCCTGGAGGAGTATTGACGTCGCGCGATCCTCATTCGTGCAGACTCTGATGAGCCCATACACCACGATTTGACGCGATTCTCCCTCAAGCGAGAGCAGCGATTTTTCGAAGAAATCGCTTAAATCCGCATCTGGACAGCAATCACCTAACAGCGGCACAGCCACTTCAGAAGTCACGGTCCCAGACCGAAGTCTCTCCAACAAAATCTTCTGAAGCTCCGGTGCGCTTGAAACACCCATCGATTCCAATGTCTGCCAAGCAGAGGACGAAACTTCTTCACCCTTTTCGCCAGGAAAACGTTTCTCACACGAGACGAGCGCCGCAACTATCTCTTTGAGTCCTTCTGCCCGGGATTTCATTTCCTCGACACAGGTGAGTCCCGAGAGAATCGTATCCGGGTTCGGACTTGCTAAAATCGGCGCAAGCAGGCGTACGTTGTCTATGGTGGGCTCGTCGGCACATGCCCGCAGATCGAGTGTCAAATTCGTTTGGCTTGCGTACTGTTCGACTAACGCAATAGTCCGTTTGAAGTCGTGGCTGACGCACCAGATGGCACACAATATTGAGGACGCGGCATCCTGACAAAGGACCACTCTTCCTTCATCCTCAAAGCACCTGCCAGAGGCCTCAATCAATTGCTGTGACGTGTTCCCAAACGCCCGTTCGAGATCCGGTAAAACGCTGGCCGCTCTGGAGCCAAGTCGCCGCAAGCAATCGGCGGCCATCTCGCGCATTTGGACTGCTGGATGAAATAAGAGATTTCTCAAGCCATCAAGGTCTCTTTCATCAGGAGGTCCAATTCGATCCAAAGTGATTCTGAGGGAGTAGGGGGCGGACGCAGATTGATCGGCAGTCGCGGATGCTCTTTGCAGAATCGCAGGTATCGCACTCCTGGCGTCAATTCCATACAACCTCAATGATTCAAGCGCCTGATGATCTCGATCTTTTTCTGACAACAAACTCGTTAACACGGGAACAGCCTTACCTGGATCATCACGATTTATTCCGAGGGCTTCGATCGCACACAGTGCCACACCGGTATTGGTGTCGGCGGCCAAACGTGTGAGCAACGGAATTCCAGCTTTTGCTGCGTATACCAGTGCTGTTGCGACAGCAGCCCGTATCCGAGGATCGGGATCATTCGCGAGTTGCTCAAATTCCTCCGCACTTAAGGCTTGCATGCGTGCCAACGCTGTAACGGCAGCGGCGCGTTTGCGACCATGATTGTGGGCCATGATCGATCGCAACGGTTCGATCGCCGCAGGGCCAACAAGCACCAGTCCGTCCACGGCTCGACTGCGCGTCTGATGGTTTGAATCGCCCAGCCGTTTGTACAAACCGTCCACTGCCGACAGTGGAATCTTTCCAATTCGCGCCAATGCGTAGACAGCAAGTTCCGCGGCGTCTGTGTCATCTCCGCTAGCCAGAACTGTCAGTTCCGGTAGCCGCCTCGCAATCTCTTCGTTGGAGAGGTCGTTGCCACGAATTTGATCCAGCAACTGTTCGCGAGGGTCAGATTGTCCCTCAACAATGTCGTCTTGAGCCGCATTTGTACGCGGCATCAATGTCGTCGTCGCGATCAACAGCAATGCCAGAATCGACACAAGACCCCGACGCAGCATTGTTTGCACCCGTCTCAAGTGGCAAATTCAGACATTCGTCCTTGAATCGATTATTCACTGACCGACTTGGACAATTCAAGAGCGACCGCTTAGGACGATCATTCAGGTAATTCGAAGTTTGCCATCGGCCGTTCTGCATGCGATAATCCGTCGCTTGCCTGAAGAACCTGCCGACTGTCCCGCCTGACTGTTTCACGACAATTTGAACCCCCGGCCCATTGCCAATCTTTTTGGTAGACTGGCCGAACTCGACGGGGAACCCTGCCACGATGATGTCTGCTTTTCGAGTCGCCTGTGCCTTTCTGGTCGCTTGCAGTCTAAACGGACTTGGGGCCGCTGATGCGCCGGCACCAACCCCGGAACAACTCGAATTCTTCGAACAACAAGTTCGTCCTTTGCTGGCGCAACATTGCCAGGAATGTCACGGTGCGAAAAAGCAGGAAGCCGCGCTGCGACTCGACTCGCATGCCGGATTCCTGAAAGGGTCTGACAGCGGGCCGGTGATGACCGCCGGCAATATCGACGGCAGCCGATTGTTGCAGGTCCTGAAGTATGCCGACGGTGACACTCAGATGCCGCCCAAAGGCAAACTGCCTGATGATCAGATCGTGATCGTTCGCAAATGGCTGGAACTGGGGGCACCCTGGCCGGCCGAAAAATCGGCGGATGCCACGGCCGACTTGTGGAAATCGCACTGGGCCTTCCAGCCGATCAAGCGTCCGTCGATTCCGACCTTGAATCCTACACAGACTGCACCGGCAGACCCGGTCACTCAGACGGCGGTTGATTCATTCATTACCGCAAGCCTGAGGGAAAAACAGTTATCCCTGTCGCGACCTGCGTCACGCTACACCTTCGTCCGCCGCGCGACTCTCGACCTGTGGGGCATGCCTCCCAGCTATGAGCAAGTTGCCGAGTTCCTGGCCGAGGCGAATCCCGATGCACACGATCGACTGATCGACCGCCTGCTGGCGTCGCCGTTTTATGGCCAGCGCTGGGGACGCCATTGGCTAGACGTGGCTCGCTATGCCGACTCGAAGGGTTACGTGTTCACCGCCGAGCCGCGCTATCCCTATTCCTACACCTATCGCGACTACGTCGTTGATGCTTTGAATGCGGACACTCCCTACGATCAGTTCATCACCGAGCAATTGGCGGCCGATCTGGCCATCGAATCGGAACAACGCGAACGTACTGCCATCGAACGACACGATCCTCGCCTGGCGGCGTTGGGATTTCTGACCGTGGGTCGACGCTATTTGAACAACAATAACGACATCATCGACGACCGGATCGATGTTGTCGCTCGAGGATTGCAGGGACTGACGGTCGGTTGCGCCCGCTGTCACGATCACAAGTTCGATCCGATCCCGACGGCCGATTATTACTCGCTATTTGGCGTCTTCTCATCGACGAATGAGCCAGACGAACTACCGTTGATCGGTGATCCCAAAGACGCGGTGGCCTATCGAGCCTTCCAGGACGAACTGGCCAAACGGGAAGAGGCCATCCTGAACTATGAAAAAGAGAACCTGCCCAAGTTAATGAACGAGATTCGTGACGTTGCCGGCGATGTCCTGCAGCAGATCGCGAAACAGTCCAACACGTGGTCAAATCTACCCGTCGCCTTCACCGGTTCGAACGAACCGCGCCGGCCGCTGGTCAAACGCTGGCAGGATTACCTCACTCGCACCTCCGCACAACCGCATCCCGTGATGGGTGTCTGGAATGGGCTGGCGCGTGTCGACAAGCCGGAAGAATTTCCCAACGAAGTCACCAAGCTGTTTGAATCGTGGTCGAACGTCGACGAAGCGGCTAAAGTCAATCCGCTGGTTCGTCAGGCGTTATCAGATCAAAGACCTGCCACGCTGATCGACTTGGCCAAGCTGTACGGCAAGCTGTTCCAGGATGCCAAGTCGCAATGGACGGCGCTGCAAACAGCCACTCCCGAAGCGACTCAATTGGCAGACACCGCGATGGAACAAATCCGTCAGGTGCTGTACGGGGAAGGTTCACCGGCCGTTGTGTCACTCGGCGAAGCGCGACGTGCGTTCGGCCGCGACGTGCGCGACATGATCACCAACCTGAAGCGTCAGGCCGACAATTTAAAGGTAACGTCGCCCGGTGCACCCCCGCGCGCGATGGTTGTCCGAGACGCACAGATTCAGGAACCGGTCATCTTTATTCGCGGCAATCCCGGCCGACCGGGCAAGCAGGTGCCGCGGCAATTCCTGGAAGTTGTCGCTGGAGCTGAGCGAAAGCCGTTCATTAAAGGTAGCGGCCGGTTGGAACTGGCTCAGTCGATCGTGGCGCCGACAAATCCGCTGACCGCTCGAGTCATCGTCAATCGACTGTGGCAGCATCATTTCGGAACGGGGATCGTGCCGACACCCAGCGACTTTGGCACACGAGGCCTCGCACCGTCGCATCCCCAATTGCTCGATTGGTTGGCCATCGAGATGGCGGGACTCGATCAATCACCCGGTACACCAACCTCGCCCGACCGCTGGTCGATCAAGCACATGCATCGCCTGATCATGGCATCGGCTGTCTACCAGCAGTCCTCGGGTGAAGACGCCGTGGCACGCGGTGTTGATCCCGAAAATCGTCTGCTGTGGCGAATGCCGCGTCAACGGCTCGACTTCGAAGCGATGCGAGATTCGCTGCTGGTTGTTGCCGGACAGTTGAATGATTCGATTGGCGGACAACCGTTCGACGGAGTCATGAACCCCAGCACAACGCGACGCACGATTTACGCGCTCATTAATCGCAATGACCTGCCAGGCGTGTTCCGCTCATTCGACTTCGCCGACACCGACACCTCTGCCGCAGATCGACCACAAACTACGGTTCCGCAACAGTCGCTGTTCGCCCTGAATTCGCCCTTCATCCTCGAACAGGCCCGCCGAGTTTCGGCCGAATGCCAAGCCTCGTCCGCAGACGAAGCCAAACGAGTCGATCATCTCTATCTGCGAGTCTTCTCGCGCCTGCCGTCTGCCGATGAACGATCTCTCGCACTTCAGTATCTGGCCGGAGCTCTGACCACGCCGACCGAAAAACTGACACCTTGGGACCGCCTGGCTCAAGTGCTGTTAATGACGAACGAATTCGAGTTCGTCGATTGACAATGACGCGTGTGCGAGCGTGCCTTTCTCATTCGGGAGGGCGAAGCTCCTGCTGAGCCGCCGTCGCAAGTAAACGCATTGATTTCGCAGTGTCCGTGACGAAAAATGTAGAGTGGCGACAAGGTCGTCCTCGGGCGCGGTCCCACCATCTTCAAACAATCACATTTGCGATCTTCACCTGCAACAGAACAAACGAGTTCCCAGAACCTTTTCGGTGGTTCGCGCTCTTGGAAGACAAGACTTTGTCCTAGGCTCCGAAGTCCGTGGCAACCACATTCAACGCGGCTATTGATCTAGCAGTATCGCGTCCGATGTGCTGCTCAGGAGCAGCTTCGCCTTCCCTGAAGACGATCGCGTCCGAATCTCGAGCAACGCCGTCAGCGTCCTTCGTCGATCAACTGCCACAGAGCCCGGTCGACTCGCATTCGAATATCGTCCCAGCGTGCGGTCGACCAGGGCAGGGTGATCCTGCGGACTTGTGGGCGAAAGACGATCAGCGACAACTCGGAAGGCAAGACTCCAAACGCCTGTTCGACAGCGCGTGCGTATAACCCCAACTGCAATTCGTAGGGAAGCAGCAACCGATCGGCGGGTGCCGATAATGGAAATTCACCCGTTTTGTAATCGAGGATCTGCCAACCCGTTTCGGTTTCGATCAACAGATCGACCACACCGGCGATCAGTAAACTCGATCCCGCGTCGACTGCTCCATTTGTCGATCTGGCCGAGTTGCCACGTGGCCACGGCAGTAGAAAATCGATTTCGCGATAGATCGACTTGGCCCGAGCAAAGTCCTCGACGATTGGTGAGGCGAAGAATCGGCTCAACATCGTCGCTGCCTGATCGGCCAATGAATCTGACGACTGTTCGGCATGTTGAATGACCGCCTTGGCCAACTCGTTACGCCAATTGTCGGGAGCGCGAAAGTCGACTCGTTCCAGCACATCATGCACGATCATCCCCAGCGAAGTCGCCAGATCGAGATCGACGGGTTCGTCGGCGTCATTCCTGGAATCGCGCGGGACATGCGCGACGGCGTTTCCTAGAAGTTCAGCGTCCACCGATTCGAGACGCGAGACACTGACCACTCGCAAATCGGTCGCATCCCGGCCGAACACGCGCGCCGATTCGGGAAACTCACCCGCCTCTGCCGCCAGCACCTGCCCGGGAATTTGTCCCGGCGTCAGCTTACGCTCGTCTGGCGATTCTGCAGGCTTCACATCAAACGGGGCTCGATGGACCAGGATATCGGGAATCGTCTCGCGACCGGCGGTGGCGGCCGTCGACGATCCCAGCAGCGCATCGTCCTTCAGCAAACCTGTGTTGATGTCGAATCGAGATTGCACCAGTTGCATCCAGGGTGAATGAGCTGGCTTGTCCTCATCAAACCCTGTTGACAAGATCAAATAGTCGGCCGCACGCGTACAGGCGACGTAAAACAGCCGGATCGTCTCGTCGTCGTCCGCGTCACTTTCAAGCAAGTCGTGCATTCGCAGGCCAAGGTTATCCTGACGCTTGCCGAATTGTTCGGGCAGTTTGATCAACGCTCCCAGTTCGGGATGCAGCACGGCATCAGCACCACGCGGCGGTCCTTTGCGGTCGATGTCCGCGACGATCACGACGGGGAATTCAAGGCCCTTCGACTGATGAATCGACATCAACCGGATCACATCGCCCGATTCTGGCTGAGTGGTCGCGAATTCTTCGTCTGTCTCTTCGAGCACCGACGTCTGCAGTCGCGTGACGTAATCTTTCAGCGCATAGAAACCGCTCTGATCAAACTGCCGAGCCATATCGACCAATTTGCGAAGATTGGCCAGCTTGCGCGATCCCAGGAACTCGACCAACAGCGACGCGTCGTATCCGGTTCGCTCGATGGCTCGCGTCAGCAGTTCGGATAACGGAATGCGGTCCTTGATCGTCCTGAGTTCACGCAATGTTTCGGCTGCGAAGCGAATACGGCTGCGTTGATCCTCGGGCAAAAAATCAGGGGGATCGAAATACAATGTCTGGTGGAGCGTGTGGGTGACTCGTGAAGCAGGGGAGGGTGGACTGTTTGCGCTGCGAGCCGCCTCCGTCTCGATCGTGGCCGTACGGGTTACCGATATCGGCGACGCGGGCGCAGCTAATGGGTCGGAATCCTCTGCTTCATCGTCGTGATCAAACAGCGATTGCTGCCGCCGATCGACCTTGGCTCCTTTTCGCCCTTTGGTCGATATCGCCACAGCCTCTTTCGTCGGCGACGCGGCCGTTGGCTCTTGTCTTAAAGCGGCTTCCAGTGACTTTAACACCGCTGCCGAAGAACTCGATTCTTCGTTCGATTTCAACAATCCGCGGGGTGGGGGAACCAATTCTGATGCAGCAGCCCCCTGTACCGCTGCATCAGACGGGGCCATCGCAGGCGCATGAAACGCCAGTGCCTGCAACGCATCATCACTCAGGTTGAAAAAGGGTGACCGCAGCACTCCCGACAAGCCCACCAAGTCATCGCAGTCATCCAGGTATCGACACAGATTCAACAGGTCGAAGACTTCTTGCTGAGCGAAAAATGCCTTCCCGCCCACCAGGTAATAGTTCAATCCATACCGACGTAAAGCGGTTTCGTACGCCTGAACGTTCGAGAGGGCTCGGAACAGGACGACGATGTCGCCCGGTTCGGTGCGCCGCAGAACAGGTCGGCCGTTGGCGTCGACGCCTTTCGTCCGAATCCGCGGAGTTGGATCGGCAAGCAGCGCGAAAATTCGTCGTCCCATCCAGTCGGCTTCGCGCGCCCGCAATTCGGCCGCATTCGGTCGCAGATCGTCGTCAGACGCGTCGTACTTCTTTCGCAGGCCCTGTTGAGAAACGGCGTCAGCTCCCCTGGCATCGAATCCCGCAAACAGGAACTCAACTGCAGGAGTTGGCGAGATCTGTTCTCGTCTGAATGGTTCCAGCCGTTCATAACCCTCCATGGCCGCAGCGAACATCTGATTGACGAAGTTCAACACCGCAGGCTGACTGCGAAAGTTGACGTTTAGCGGCAGCCGACCGGACTCAGGCAATTCGTTGCTCATCGTGCTGAACACAGTCGGATCAGCGCGACGGAACCGATAGATCGACTGCTTGCGATCGCCCACCATGAACAACTTGCCGCGCGTCAACGCCGCGCCGCACAAGCTGCGCACCAGGTCGGCCTGAACCGGATCGGTGTCCTGAAACTCGTCAACCATCAACATTCGCACACCCGCAGCGACTCGTTGACAGACACTTGGGTTGTCTCGCAGCAGGTTTCGCGCGTGCAGCAGCAGGTCGTCGAAATCCAGGACACCGTGTTCTTTCTTCGCGTCGGCGTAGTTGAGCGACATCACTTCAGCCAGTCGTAAGGCAAGGCAGGCGATTTCGGCGGCCGCTTCGATGTCGTCCTCCTCAAATATCAACCGTTTGAAGAGTTCGTCGATCTCCTCGCGCAGCTCGGCAAACGCAAGTTTGATCTCTTCCTGACGTTCATCCGAGGCCCAATCTTTTTTGCCCCCCCCTCCCTGAACCTTGGCGTCTTCGCGGATTGTCTTCAGCGCTTCAATCGGATCGCGCCAAGATGCTTCAGTGGGTAGCATCGCTTTCAACCGAGCGATCCGTTCCCGCATCTTGTCATGTTTCGACGGAGACCCCGCGATCGAATCCAGCACACGCTGCACCACCGACGAGCTACGCAAGTTGTTGATCAGCATCGGGACGAATTCAGAGTTCCAGCGGCGGCGCCATTCATCCGCCAGTTCCGTCGGCGTCAGTCGAGCAAACTTGCCGAAATCGATCTGAAACCGCTGGATCGTCAGCTTTCGCAGGATTTCGCGGGCTCGTTCCAGGCCGAACTTCACTACAAATCTGACCGCATCGTCGTCTTCTTTTTCGATCAACTCGTGCAATGTGTCGCGGACAACATGACGAAGCAAGGTGTCCGCCAGCGCGGCTTCCAACACGGCGAATCGTGGATCCAACCCAGCCTCGACCGCTTGTGAACGCAAGAGGCTGGTGCAGAACGAGTGGATCGTGCTGATTCGTGCCGCGTCCAGCCCGCGTAGAATCCCCAGCCAGTGGTCGACTTGTTCCGGAGGGCAGGAGTGCAGGCGCTGATGGCAGGCCGCCCGAATTCGGTCGCGCATTTCCCGAGCTGCTCGGTCGGTAAACGTGATCGCGACCAGCGAATGCAGGTCAGCCACGGCCTGTGCCCGAGCGACCGGACTGCCATCGCCGGCCGGTTCCAGACCTGCCAGAAAACGCTGCGTCAATACGAAGGTCTTGCCGCAACCTGCCCCCGCGGATAACGCGATCGACACCCCGCGCGTCAGGATCGCTGCCGCCTGCTGCTTGGTGAATTGAGGTCGCGATTCCATGCTGCCGGCACTCACGAGGTCTTAAGTTGGATCTCTTTTGAGGGAGGATCGAGTTACGAGCTGCATCGTCGTCGGCACGATGCCAACTCGAATTGCCATAAGCGTTTTAGGCGAACCAGATACTGAATTCTACCGGACGAACATCCACACAGGCAGATTGCGAGGGCCGGTTTCCGCGCAATGTCGGGCGCCGAAACGAGTCAACGAAAGAGATCGTCTTCATTCCTCAGCGTGATTCCCTCAACCTACCCGACGATATGCTGGGTAATCCAATTTCGATGCCATTCGACAGACCTGCGGACGGCCAGCCACACCATTTCCATGATCACTCATCAAGGACAGACCAATGAAATCTGCGAAGTTGATGGCCATTCTGCTGGGTGCCCTGATGGGGTCAAGTACTTTTGGCGAAGACTGGAATCGTTTCCGCGGGCCGCACGGGAACAGCGTCGTCGATTCGGCCAAGTTGCCAATGTCGTGGAACGAACAGTCCAATGTTCGCTGGAAGGTGAAGATACCTGGCCGAGGCTGGTCGCAACCGGTCGTCACTGGAGACCGAATTCTGGTCACTACGGCTGTTTGTCCGGACGAAGAAAAGCCGAGACGAGGCGAACGCGGCATCGTTCCCGACGCTCAAGACGCCAGAAAGAACGAGTACCAGTGGAAACTGATCTGCCTGGCTGCCGATTCCGGAAAAGGCCTTTGGGAGCGGACTGTTTTCGAGGGGAAACCAGCGACCCCCAAGCATCGCACGAACACCTACGCGTCAGAAACACCGGCGACAGACGGCGATTGCGTGATCGCCTATTTTGGCATGCGCGGAATCGCCTGCTACGACCTGGAAGGCAACCTCAAGTGGAGAAAAGGGCTGGGAGCCTTTCCGACTCAAGCCGGCTGGGGCACCGGCAGTTCACCCGTGATTTTCGAAGATAAGGTCTATATTCAGTGCGACAATCAGAACTCCTCATTCCTGATCGCACTGAATAAGCAGACGGGCGATGAGGTGTGGAAGATCGAACGCGACGAGAAATCAAACTGGTCGACCCCATACCTGTGGAAGAACAAGCTTCGCACCGAATTGGTGTTGGCGGGCGGCGTGAAAATGCGGTCCTACGACCCGCAGTCAGGCAAACTGTTGTGGGAATTGGCCGGCAGTGGCCGTACGTCTGTTTCGCCCGTGGGGAACGACGACCTGATCTATCTCGACTCGGTCGAATCGTTCCAAGGCAGCCCGGGCCGGCTGGTAGCCGTCAAGGCGGGGGCCTCGGGCGAGATCTCTATAGACGCCAAAAGGGATTCAGATGGTTTCGTGCTCTGGAGCAACACTCTGCATTCCTATCGAAACGCATCTCCTTTGCTGCACGACGGTTGTCTTTACCAACTAGAACAATCGCAGGGAATCGTCCGCTGCTTCGATGCGGTTACTGGTGAGTTGAAATTCCAACAGCGGCTACCCGATGCGGTTGGGTTCACGGCCTCACCCTGGGCCAATGACGGCCTGCTGTTTTTTATGGACGAAACCGGACTGACAGTCGCGGCCGAACCGGGAACCAAGCTGAACATTGTGGCTGAAAACCGCTTGGATGACGAAATGTTCTGGGCGTCGATTGCCGTCCACAAGGATCATTTGCTGATCCGTGGTCTACAGCACCTGTACTGCATCGCAAACTAGGTCCCGCAAACAGGGCTCCGGAGAAACTTCCCTGCAATTCTGCCCGTAACTGATTATTGTTTCGCAAGTTACGTTGCTCTTCCGAGATCTCCGCCACGATATGCATAGCGGCTTTCCCTGGGGCTTCGTGATCAATCCGACCGATTGATTCGGCGAATTCGGCGCGGATTCATCACCAATCAGCTCATCTCGACGACGTCGACTTGAACTTGAAAATAAAAGTCTCTAGCATCTCGCGCTTGCGGCCGAGACTTTAGGGGCTCGGTTGAGGGCGTATAGCTCAGTTGGCTAGAGCGCAGCTCTGATAAAGCTGAGGTCCGTGGTTCGAATCCACGTACGCCCATCAGGGGGATGTAGCTCAATTGGGAGAGCGCTGGCTTTGCAAGCCAGAGGTTGCCGGTTCGACCCCGGTCGTCTCCATGGTCCAACGGCGAAAGCCAAAACGGGGAAATAAAAAATTCTGGAAAAGTTCGACCAGTCACTTGACGGTCAGCCTCAACCTGAATAACATCTCCCTCCCGCGTCGCACCTGTCAGTGACAAAAACGACGCAACGATCTTTGACAAAACGAGTTAAGCGAAAAGAGCTTGGTGTTCTTGCCATGTGCTTTTCAGTTGGTTTCCAGGCAAAATCTGGGGCTGCGGAAAGTGGAAGCGTGGGTGAGATTCTAAAACCAAGTGGTCAAGTTATTAAGGGTGTGCGGAGGATTTCTCGGCGCCAAGAGGCGATGAAGGGCGTGGAAGACTGCGATATGCCTGGGGAAGCTGTCAAACGAGCGTTGATCCCGGGATTCCTGAATTATTGCATGTTGAATTCATAGATATGCAAGGCTAACCCAGGGAACTGAAACATCTAAGTACCTGGTGGAAAAGAAAGAAAGTTCGATTTCCGTAGTAGCGGCGAGCGAAATGGAAACAGCCCAAACCACTTGCTTCGGCTCGTGGGGTTGCGGGGCCAGACGCGGAGTTATCAAGTTGTCTGCTAGAAGAAGTGTGCTGGAAAGCACTGCCACAGAGGGTGACAGCCCCGTATTCGAAAGCGGTACAGCCTCTTGTTTGGTACCCAAGTAGGTCCAGTCACGTGGAACCTGGACTGAATCTGGGAGGCCCATCTCCCAAGGCTAAATACTCCTTGGCGACCGATAGTTGACAAGTAGCGCGAGCGAAAGATGAGAAGAACCCCTGTTAGGGGAGGATGGTGAACATGAAACCGCACACTTACAAGCTGTCGGAGCCCCTTACGTGGGTGACGGCGTGCCTATTGAATAATGACCCAGCGAGTTACTGTCATCGGCTTGATTAAGGCCTTCAGGGCCGAAGTCTCAGGGAAACCGAGTCTGAATAGGGCGTTTTGTCGGTGGCGGTAGACGCGAACCCAGGTGAACTACCCATGGGCAGGTTGAAGCGCGGGTAAAACTGCGTGGAGGACCGAACTCACTAATGTTGAAAAATTAGGGGATGACCTGTGGGGAGGAGTAAAAGTCTAATCAAACCTGGAGATAGCTCGTTCTCTCCGAAATAACTTTAGGGTTAGCGTCGGTATTTTTCGATGTGGGGGTAGAGAGACTGAACTGGCATGGGGGGCTACCCGCCTACCCAGCCTAACCAAACTCCGAATACCATATCGAATACCCGGCAGTTAGTCCGTGAGGGAGAAGCTTCACGGTCGAGAGGGAAACAACCCAGATCGTCTGCTAAGGTCCCAAAGTTTTGCTAAGTCACAAAGGACATTAAGATACTGTGACAGCCGGGATGTTGGCTTAGAAGCAGCCACCATTTAAAAAGTGCGTAATAGCTTACCGGTCGAGTGTTTTAGTGCCGACAATGATCGGGAGTTAAGCAAAACGCCGAAGCAGCGGATTCGCGCAAGCGAGTGGTAGGAGAGCGTTCCAAGGCAATTCAAGCTGTACCGTGAGGAACAGTAGCGGGCCTTGGAAGTGTTTATGCTGGGATGAGTAACGATAAAACAGGTGAGAATCCTGTTCGCCGAAAGCCTAAGGTTTCCTGGGGAAGGTAAATCCGCCCAGGGTTAGTCGGCCCCTTAGTTCAGGCCGAAAGGCGTAGACGATGGAGAGCAGGTTAATATTCCTGCACCGATGTGAGGGCGATGTGGGGACGTTGTGTGAATGAAAGTCGGGCTGCTAGACATGCCCGTGGGGCAACCCCGAGTTCTTGTTGACGAAGCTTTCTGCAACATAACCAAGAAAAGCCACTAAGATCAAATCACACGACCGTACTAAAACTGACACAGGTAGGCGAGGCGAGTAGCCTCAGGCGCTCGGGAGAATGCTGGTTAAGGAACTCTGCAAATTGACCCCGTAAGTTCGCGAGAAGGGGTGCCTGCTTCGGCAGGCCACAGATAATCGGCTCTAGCGACTGTTTACTAAAAACACAGGACTCTGCAAACTCGTAAGAGGACGTATAGAGTCTGACGCTTGCTCGGTGTCGGTAAGTTAAGGAAGAGGGTCAAGGTTTTGCCTGAAGCCCGCAACCGAAGCTCCGATAAACGGCGGCCGTAACTATGACGGTCCTAAGGTAGCGAAATTCCTTGTCGGGTAAGTTCCGACCTGCATGAATAGCGTAACGACTGGAGCACTGTCTCAACCAGCAACCCGGTGAAATTGCAGTTGTGGTGAGGATACCACGTACCCGCAGCTAGACGGAAAGACCCCATGAACCTTTACTGTAGGCTGATATTGGCTTTAGATAGTTCTTGTGTAGGATAGGTGGGAGGCGATGATGTAGGTGCGCTAGCATCTATTTAGCCACCGTTGAAATACCACCCTGGGCCTATTTGGAGTCTAACACCGATCCTTGAATCAGGATGGTGAACAGTGTCAGTTGGGCAGTTTGACTGGGGCGGTCTCCTCCTAAAGAGTAACGGAGGAGTTCAAAGGTACCCTCAGCCTGGTTGGCAATCAGGCGAAGAGCGCAAGGGTAGAAGGGTGCTTGACTGCGAGACCTATAAGTCGAGCAGAGACGAAAGTCGGACCTAGTGATCCGGCGGTTCCGAATGGAAGGGCCGTCGCTCAACAGATAAAAGGTACTCTGGGGATAACAGGCTGATCACGCCCGAGCGTCCATAGCGGCGGCGTGGTTTGGCACCTCGATGTCGGCTCATCACATCCTGGGGGTGGAGAAGCTCCCAAGGGTTCGGCTGTTCGCCGATTAAAGTGGTACGTGAGCTGGGTTTAAACCGTCGTGAGACAGGTTGGTCCCTATCTGCTGTGGGCGTACGAAACTTGAGGGGTTTTCTCTTTAGTACGAGAGGATTTGGAGGGACGAACCTCTGGTGTTTCTGCTGTCACGCTAGTGGCATCGCAGGGTAGCTATGTTCGGTCGGGATAAGCGCTGAAAGCATATAAGCGCGAAGCCTCTCCCAAGATTAGGTTTCGATGGAGCAATCCTGAAGTCCCCTGACAGACGATCAGGTTGATAGGTCGGAGATGTAAGGCGAGTAATCGTCTCAGTTGACCGATACTAATGGACGACAACTTGACCACTTTGTTATAGAATCTTAAAAGCAACAATGCTCTTTTCGCTGTCTCTTGTTCACAGAGATAAAGTCCGGTGACCATACGCATGAGGAAACACACGTTCCCATTCCGAACACGACCGTTAAGCTCATGCGGCCAATGATAGTGCCTAACAGCGTGAAAGTAGGTTATTGCCGGGCATTTTAAACAACCCTCGACTTCGGTCGAGGGTTTGTTTTTTCTTTGGCCAATATGTCATTGTGATTCGCGGTCATTGATCGATTTGGAAATGCCGATCCACAGGTTTACGCCGCAATCATGTAGTGCGACTGCGTCGAATTCTTCGTGGAAGCAGCGTCTTCAATTCGCAAAAGTCCATCGCGTCCCGATTGTCATCAGAGACTGCGGGCCGAGTTTCTGAAAATGGCTGTCGAGCTGATCTTGAGTTGATCGCCGCACACCGCCAGAGTCCAATTCTAAAAGTGTGAGATCACCGTATCGAGGGTTCAGTTGCTCGCGAGGCTGAGAAATTCCGCTCCAAGCTTCGGACCGAGCCCCGTTTCCTCGTGTTTGAAGTAGACGAAGATTTCCTTCCAGCCCTGAGCCGAAAGTTTTTTCACCCACGTTTGAAGTTCTTTTTTGGTGTAACCGTCGCGCCGCAGGCGAACATATCCCCAATCGGCGGTAGGAAGGACTTGGACTGGTGGTGTTTCTTCGTCGTCTGCGGCGCATAAAACCGCGCTGTGTTTCTTTAGGGCCGCGTAGACTTCGTCGTCGTACCAGGTTTCGTGACGGAATTCGAAGGCGGCGAGGATCTTTTTCTTGTCGAGTGACTTCAAAAACGTCACCAGACGATCGAGATCTTTTTTGAAATTGGGCGGCAACTGGAATAGTACCGGGCCTCGATTCACTTTCAACGCGCTCGTCGCCTCAACCAACAGCTCCAGATCTGCGTCCGCTTCCTTCAATCTTTTGAAATGAGTGATCGATTGAGGGGCTTTCACTGCGAAGCGAAACGATTTGGGAACTTGATCAGGTAGTTTTTCCAGGCTGGCTGGTGTTGGCATTCGCCGGAAGGTGTGATTCAGTTCGACCGAACCGAAATGCTGGCCATAGTATTGCAGCATCTGCTTTTGAGGCAGTTTTACCGGGTAAAAGATCCCTTTCCATTCCTTGTAACCGTAGCCACTGGTTCCGACGAAGAATTTCATGTCGCGCATCCACAAGGATTCGAAGTGACTGACGCTGGTTAGTTCAGAGTCGAGACGAATGAGAGTAACAAACTGGCGAAATTGTTGCTCGTTCGCGTCCCACAGAGGTAGGCAATGCGCAATTGCCCGCCTGTTATTCCTTCGCCATCCAGGACCGAAGAAAACCATCGGCCACGCGACGTCTTTCAATGATGTTGCTGGCTCGGTGCTATTCTTCTAAATGAGCCTTGCTTCCTCGTCACCGAGATCCCCAAAGCCACATGCGGATCAATCAGCAGATGAGCGCCGTTCATCGGTCAGCTTTATTCGTCGCGACGGCGACATCGCTGATTGCCCCGTTCTTTTTCAGATCCTTGTCGTACTTCACTGTCGCCTGCAGTTTGATTTGGTCCATGCCCTCGATGATGACTTTGGGCGTTGAACTGTATCCCGCTCCCGGTTCGGTCACGACGATCTTTTTGATTTTTCCATCTTCGACGAGTGCATAGCCTTCCGCCAACGAATGCTTCCAGAGTTTTCCTTTCTGCGGCTGGTAGCGGTAATAGTCCGAAACTTCGTCGAGGCGGTCGTTGGTGACACCCAGCGGCTTCAGGACTTTCATCAACGCTTCTTTGTTCGCCCGGGCTTCTTCGCCGGTGGGTTTGCCGTCTTTTGCTGGTGTCACTGCACTGAACGCCTTGCGAAATTCTTCCGTTTTGACTTTCAGTGCCGCGGCGATCAGAACAACGGGTCGGCCATGATCTTCCTTTGCCGTATCGTGTCCTTCGGAAAACACGAGTTGCACTTTTTTCTCTTCGGCAATGGCTTTCATAGAGCCCATTCCTGCGAATTGTCCCAGGACGACAACACAACACGAGAGGATAGTCCATCGACGGAACATCAAATGGCAGATGGCACCGATTCCAGACCGCATGTTGTCATCCTTTTTCTTGCCGAGATACGATTGAGGTGGGGCGTGACCAACCGAACCGATTCTGGCAACGCGTTTCGTCGGTTGCAAACCCTCTCACAACAACAAACGTCAACCGGGCCTGTTGATCAACTGAGAACTCGAGCGATGGGAATAACATCGACGCCGAAACACTCCTGGTGGAAAAATGCCATGCGAAGGTTCACGCCGATCCGAGTGACTGCGATTGCGGCCGTCGTGTTGCTGCTGATTGTGGTCGGCAGTTCGAATTGGCCGGCCGCTCAAGAGGGACGCGTGTCCGACTTGGGAAAATTGCCTGTCATGCGATTGCCCGGTGACGGGTTTCGTGGTGAGTTGCCGCCCCTGACCGTCGAGCAAGAAGCCTTAGCCAAACGATTGCGTCAATCTGTCGAGCATCTTGCCACGGAGATCGGCGAGCGAAACGTGCTGACCTTCGAAAAACTTGAACGCACGGCAAACTGGTTGAACCAGGTGTTGACGGATGCAGGCTGGGACGTCGAACGGCAATTGTATGACGTGGACGGAAAGTCCTGTCAGAATCTGATTGTTGAGCGACACGGGATTACCAAGCCCGATGAAATTGTGATCATTGGGGCTCACTATGACAGCGCCATCTCTGCTCCTGGCGCCAACGACAACGGGTCAGGGACAGCGGCATTGCTCGAGTTTGCGCAGCGATTCGTGAAACTCGAACCGGAGCGAACATTGCGGCTGGTGTTTTTTACCAACGAAGAACCACCTCACTTTCAAACGGATGTCATGGGTTCGATGGTCTATGCGCGGCGTTGTAAGGCGCAGAAAGAAAACATCACGGCCGTCCTGAGTCTCGAAACGATCGGCTATTACCGCGACGAACCGAAGAGTCAGAAGTATCCGCCACCGCTGGGAGCGATCTTTCCCGATCAAGGCAACTTCATCGGCTTCGTCGCCGACGTCAATTCGGGGCCATTGGTGAATCAAGTGCTCTCGTCGTTCCGCAACCACGCTCAGTTCCCATCTGAGGCGACATCGCTACCCGACAAAATCCAGGGTGTCGGCTGGTCAGACCAATGGTCATTCTGGAAGTTCGGCTATCCGGGCGTGATGATCACCGACACGGCACCGTTCCGTTACCCTCACTATCATCGACGAACCGATACGCCAGATAAATTGAACTACGAACGAATGGCTCGCGTTGTCCAGGGTCTCGAGAAAGTCATCGTCGACTTGGTGACGTTCGCCGACGAATGAGGCAGTGCACAGTATTTCTTCGCGATTGAACTGCACCTAAGGTCAGATCTGTGGCACCTAAGCACGCAGGTCGCGTGCTTGCGCGGTCATGATCGACTGGGAAAAGGTGCGCGACACCGGCTTTGCTGTATCTAGACCCGCTCGGCGAGTTATCGCATGACGACACCATCCCTTCGACTGGCCACGGACGACGATCTGTGTGCGATCAATGAAATCTACAACTACTACGTTCTCAACTCCACCTGCACTTACCCATTGGAACCGGAAACGATGCAAGACCGGCACTTGTGGTTTCGCGACCATTCCGCCGACCGATATCCCGTCCTTGTGGCCGAGCTCGAAGCCGAGGTTGTCGGCTGGGGCTCACTCTCGCGCTTTCGGCCTCGTGCCGCGATGGCTCCGACAGCAGAGGCTTCCGTGTACGTCCGGCACGGCCTGCATCGCCGCGGTATCGGCACATTGATTCTGTCCGATTTGATTGCCCGCGCACGTGACATCCACTTTCACTCAATCATCGGCAGCGTGAGCGCCGATCAGCAGGCGAGTATCGCGCTCCAAGTAAAGTTTGGATTCCGCAACGTGGCTCAACTTGTGGAAGTTGCAGTGAAGTTCGAGAAACGGTTGGATCTGCTCTACATGCAGCTCATGCTTGAATGAATTGATGTTAAGGTCTGGATTTACGGGTACCGTTGATCTTTTTAGACGCTAAAATTGAGTTGCCGAGGGTTCATGATCGTTCCCGTTGGTTTTATGTCAGCGTGAGAAGTTGAGGTCAGATTGCGCATTCAAGATCTATTTTCGTTGCCGGCGACTCGTCGAGATTTTCTCCGTCGTTCTGGAACCGGACTGGGCATGATTGGTCTGGCCGGAGTTTTGAATCAGGCCAACAGTGCTATTGCCGGTTCAGTCGCATCGGAAAACCTGTCGCCGATGTCGTCCAAGCCATCTCAGTATGCGCCGAAAGCCAAGCACGTCATTCACATTTTTCTGAATGGCGGCCCGTCGCATGTCGACACTTTCGACCCAAAACCGTCGCTGACGAAATATGCGGGCAAAGAACTGCCTTCGCCGAATCTGCCAACCGAACGCAAGACCGGGGCTGCACTCGGATCGCCGTACAAGTTCGACCGGTATGGCCAGAGTGGTATCGAAGTCAGTGAGCTGTTCAAGAAGACGGCGGAACATATCGACGACATCTGCGTGATTCGATCGATGCATGCCGAAGTTCCCAACCACGAACCGTCGCTGATGCTGATGAACTGTGGTGACGGTCGATTGCCTCGGCCCAGTTTTGGATCTTGGGTCACCTACGGGCTGGGCACCGAGAACCAGAATCTGCCGGGTTTCATCGCGATGTGTCCGAATGGACTGCCGATCACCGGAGCCCAGAACTGGCGATCGGCCTTTTTGCCCGGTGTCTTTCAGGGAACGTACATCGACACTCGGCACCGACAGATCGAAAAGCTGATCGAAAACATTCGTAACGATCAAATTGGACATGGCGAGCAGCGACGGCAGCTTGACCTGCTGCAGGCATTGAACCGGAAGCATGCCGAAGAACGTGCTCACGAGGCACCGCTTGAGTCGCGCATCCATTCGTTCGAACTCGCCTATCGCATGCAGATGGAAGCGACCGATGCATTCGACATTCAACAAGAACCGAAACACGTTCTGGAAGCGTACGGTGACTCCATTCAAGGACGTCAATTGTTGATCGCCCGACGGCTGATCGAGCGCGGCGTCCGGTTTGTGCAGTTGTGGCACGGTGAAGGTCAGCCATGGGACAACCACGACGACCTGGAAGTCAATCATCGCCGCCTGGCAGGCGAATGTGACGGAGGTATCGGGTCACTGCTCAAGGATTTGAAAGAACGAGGATTGCTCGACGAAACCCTGGTGCTGTGGGGCGGTGAGTTTGGTCGCACGCCGACGGTGGAACTGCCGACGCCAGGTTCGAATGCGGGCAAGATCAATGGCCGCGATCACAATCATCACGGCTTTACCTGTTGGCTGGCCGGGGGTGGAGTCCGCGGGGGATACGTGCATGGAGCGACCGACGAATTCGGGTTCCAGGCGGTCGACAAGAAAGTGTCGGTCCATGACTTACACGCGACGATGTTGCATTTGTTGGGCTTTGATCACGAAAAGCTGACCTATCGGTACGCCGCGCGAGACTTCCGGCTGACCGATGTCTATGGCACCGTCGTCAAGGACCTGCTCGCATGAGCGAGCCGGTTGTGCAGCGGGAAACTTCGACCAATATCAAACGCTCACTGGTGGTGCGATCGGTCACGTTCTTGCGGCGCTGGACCTGTTATTTTATCTGGGTGCTGGTGTTAGCCGGGTTGGCAATGCGCTGGACCGTCAGTGACCGTTACCATCCGTGGGCTCTCGTTGTTTATCTCACACCGATTCCCGCCTTCAAGATTTGGCTGGCGCTGACGTGGCTGATCTGGCCGGCGCGTGCCATCTGGACGATTCGCCGGTTGGGATTGCCGCTGGGTCGCTGGATGGCTCTCGCAATCGTCACGTCCCTCGCGTGGTCCATCTGGTCACAAACAGTCTGGAGAGGCGAAAGCAGTGATCCCCGTCGGACGCGCATCGTGTTCTGGAATGTGGCTCGAACACCAATGGGAGTCGAATCCGTTGCAGAGCGATTGAAGGCCTTCGATGCGCCCGTGATCGCGCTGGTCGAAGCCAATCCGCATCACAAGGCGGACCTTGCCGGGTGGCAGTCGTCGTTACCGGGATACACGGTTGCCGGAAATCGCTATGGTGGCGTGATTGCCGTTCGCGGCGAAGTGATCAGTCAGCAGTACCATCGTCTGAAATCCCGACCCTCGAGCTGGTGCGAGCGATTCGAACTGCGAGTGGGGAACGAGCGGTTCCACTTGCTGCTGGTCGACATTTCGTCGCAGCTCAGTTCGTCTCGAGCGGAACCATTGGCGGCATTGGCAGAACTGGTCGAATCGCTGTCTGATCAACCAGTCATTGTCGTTGGCGACTTCAACACGCCCGACGATTCTGTGTGGTTTGAACCGTTGCGAAAGAATTGTCGTCCAGCCTTCCGCGAGCATGGCAGGGGCTACGCCGCGACTTGGCCAGTACCGGTACCCGTTTTGACACTGGACCAGGTCTGGATAAACAGCGAAGTGACCGTGTCACGGTGCGAACATGGCTGGTCGATGGTCAGCGATCATCGGCCGGTTTTGACCGAATTTGTCACTGGTCGCGACCGTTCGCAATGAGGCCTGTCTGGCTGGACGGACACCCGATTGACCCGTATCGGTTATACCGATTGTGCCGTGCGCGCCTATCTGGCGGGGTATGAAACATGGCAAAAAGTGATGCTCGTCAGTTCCACCTCTGTCGGCAATCAACGGGACAAACCTACGATTCAATGGTAGGCCCCGTTGCTGCGCAGGACTCTTCGAACGAACTGTGGTACATACCGACCACCAGCGGATCGGCATCGCTCTCGAACTTTTGTCCGAGGGTCTTTTTCCGTTCTTTGAGCAGCAACTTCGTGAGTTCTACGGTGACCGTTGGGAAGAGGCCGCGCGAGGCCATTGTCGGAGTCAGGCGTACGCGACCGATCTGTTTCATTGGGACGCGCAGGCGATTCTCACCGTGATGTGGGACACCTGGAACAACGTCTTCCGCAAGAATCTTGGTGTGATCGAACGCAGTATAGTCAGCGAGTTGCGCGAGTTCCGCAATCGTTGGGCGCATCAGGCGGACTTTTCGGAAGACGACGTCTATCGAGTGCTCGACAATGTTCAGCGGCTGTTGCGCGCCTGTGGCGAGGCAACGATTGCGGGTCAGATCGAAGAATTGAAGTACGACCTGCTACGGGCCAAACTGGGGCGACGAGTCAACGAGGATCTGGCACGCTCACGCTTTAATCGAACTCGCTTGATCGATACGGGTCTGTACTGCCTGTGTGCGTTCGTCATCGTTTCGACCATGCTGCTGATGTGGGGATCTCGACATCCTGTGCCGACAGCATTCGTGATCAGCTTTACGCTGTTTGTATTCGGATACCTGATCGCACGCCGTTGGAACATGTCGCCGCCAGCCTATGGTGTGCACGAGTGCACGAAATGTGGCAAGGTGATCTACAGCGAAGTTTGCCCCTACTGTGAACCCGTCTCGCGGGCGGCGGCAGAACGTTCGCTGATTTCGAGCTGGTCGCTTCATCGAAACTGACGTGACCCGGCCGCGGGTCGGCGGGTTCGCGATTGAGTTGTCTTCTGAATAGTTGGTTCGCTCGCGCGTTGGAAACGGGATGTCACACTCGACCAGTCAGTTCGCCGGGTGCCACTGGTGTGCGTCTTCGCCCGCCAATGTCTTCTTTACCGGTTGGGATTTGTTCGAGCTAATGAGCCGAATTCTCGCACATGACTAATCCGAAGACACTGGCAGAGTCAGTGGCACGCAAGAGAGGACCAGTGGCGAAGTCACGAAGAGCACTGGTTCTCCGAAGAACGGCCAACCAGTGGCACGCGAATCGAAGGCGTTGCGCAACTGTCGGGAATCACCTTATTGATTGAGTGGCTTGATGCGGATGTTGCGGAATTCAACCTTCAGCGGTCCTCCGCTGTGAACCTGCAGAGCGATGATACCTTTGCGAGCGATCGCCGCGTCCGGTTCCTTGTAGTCGACGGTCGTGATGCCGTTCATCTTCAGGACGATGTGGTCACCTTCTGCTCGAATGACGTACTCGTTCCAATCACCCTTCTTCAAGTTTTTCTCGAAGTCGGTCGGGGCAGGGACCAGGATCTTGTTGCGCCGCGATTCGTCGTACAGACAGCCCCAGTACTTCTCACCGATGTCAGCCTGATAACCGGAGACCTCGGTCGTCGTGAGCACTCGTTTCGAACGAAACTGCACGCCGGAATTGCCGACACCATCTTTCAGCCGGAATTCCAACTTCAATTCGAAGTCGCCGAATTCCTCGCTGGTTCCCAGAAATTGATTATGTTCGATGCCCGATGAATCACCAACGATCACGTTGTTGACCACTTTCCAGAGGGAGACGTCTCCGTCCCAGCCGGTCAGGTCTTTGCCATTGAATAACGACCGATAGCCCGTTTCTTCCGCAACGACAAACGGAGTCAGGCACGCAGCACAGACAATCAAAATACCGGCGATTTTCCGCATGATGGATCGCTCCAACGGGTTTTGGGTTCGGAATGTCAGTACCGTCGTGCCAATCATTTCGATATCCCGAATTCGGCAGACGGACAAATTGATCGAAGGAAGCTCGTGTTCAGTCTATTCGCGCTGCGTCACTTTCGCGAGTCGATGTATAAGTTCAGAAATCATGGATAGGTTCATCACCATCAATCGTGGCCATTGCCTTCAGTATTTTGGGGTCGATTTTCGCTGAGATGGATTTAACAGAACCGTCGGCCAACGCAACGTGGGCTCGATTGAAGAGAGCCAACTGTGTGAATGAAACCGTGTTGAGCCTGGCACATTGACGCCGATCGGTTGTGAATCGATATCGACATCGACCGGGTTCGTCCAGACTCGATCGACACCACATGCCTCGACCAGCATGACAGTATTGCTGGTCCCATCCGTAATCTCGTCCTTGGAAATCGCTCCACCGGCCGTACGTGAACCTGTGATTCGGGCATAGTGGCTGAATTGGCGATGTTGCTCGTCGTATTGGGACACTATTCCTGCAATCATCTGGCGTGACGGACACTGGAAAACGGATACCTATTGTTTCGCAACCGGATGGTTTCCAGTCGCATCCCAAGCTTCATTGAATTGATAACGATCAAAGAGAGGCTTCTGCTGCAACCACGGCAACAGGGTCACTCTCCAACTGTGAGGCGGCTCTCCTGCACTCGGCGCGGCGAACCGCATTTCAGTGTCATAGTGATTCCAATGAGCGAGCATGATGTTCTTCAGGTTGTTCTTGCAAGACAAGTTGTTTCCAAATTCCCGCGGGGTGATCGATGCTGAAAACCACAACGTGGAAATGAGCACGCATGCCAATCCAAGTGGCGCATCGGCTCCCTTCGAATGTGCGGTCCGAGGATCGATAGCAGGTCTCGGAAACAGTCCCATAAGAAATGCGATGCTCGCGATGACCCAAGTCACGCCGGCGAACGTGCCTGCGCCGCGCGTGTCTGGACAGAGATATGGAGTCTGGGCACTCATGACATCGATCAGAACGAAGCAGATGAAGGCACCAACGAACCAGCAGGTACGTTCGCACGGCCATGGGCGGTAAAAAGGGCGCAACAGCGCCGCTGCCAAGGCAATCAGAAGTCCGGCCATGATGACATAATAGGCGACGATGAACTGCGGCAGTGGATCGTTCAGGTGGTACATCGTTGTGGTCTTTCTCACCGATGTAGATGCCGATTTAACTTGTCTGCTTTTTGGTCAAAACTTTAGAAATTGCCAACGTGCTCGCCGCCGTCAGTTGTGACAAGGGCTTTCAGCAGCTTGGGATCGATCTTCTCATTCACGAATCTCACCGAACCATCCGCCATCGCGATGTGAGCCCCGCCGGTATGATGTGACGAAATCCAGCCGGATGACTGAAATTGAGTGTCACTGGAGAGATTAATTCCGATCGGCTGCGAGTCGATATTCACGTCGACGGGGTTGGTCCAGACGCGATCGACGCCACAGGCTTCGACGACCATCACCGTATTGCTGGTCCCGTCTGTAATTTCTCGCACCGAAATCGCGCTGCCCGCTGTGTGGAGCCCCGTCACTCTCGCGTAATGGCTGAAATAGCGATTCTGCGTGTCGTGCAGTCCGGAACGACCGACGTACTCTTTACGCGATGGGCACTGAAAAACATTCATTCGCGTCGTTGTGACGGGAAGATTCTGCGTCGAGTCCCAAGTTGCTCCGAATTGATAGCGATCAAAAACCGGCTGCTGGTTAAGCCATGGCAACAATGCGACACGCCAACTGTACGGCGGATCTCCTTCACTCGCCGCAGAGAATCGACTCTGCACGTCGTATTGGTTCCAGTGTGCGAGCATAATTTGCCTAAGGTTGTTTTTGCAGCTCGCGGTGTTCGCAGCCATCGAAGAAGCCGCAACTGAAGGCAGTATCGTCGCAGTGAATATGACAAGACATACGACAGACAGACTGAGGTCGGCAAATTTTGTGCATGCGAGACGTGGATCGACTGATGGCTTCTGAAATAGTCCCGCAAAATAGGCTAGCACTGCCACCGCCCAGATCAGGATCCCACAATCACCGGCATTCGGAACCCTCCTTGGAGCATCTGTTCCAACTGAAAATGCGATGATCGAATAAAGAGCTGTACCGAAGAACCAACAAGTTCGCTCCAGCGGCCACGGCTGATGCCAAGGACGCCAAGCTGCAACGAAACTGGCGACGATCGTGCCCGCCAGAAAAACGTAGAACATCAATGCGACCTGTGGCGGCGAATCATTTATTCGATACATCGTGATCCACCTTGTATGAGTTGCATCCTCGATTCAGGGCGTTCAGTGCTGAGCGGAAAGTCGTCTCAGAAATCACCGACGGGTTCGTCACCATCGATCGTCACAATCGTCTTCAGCAGCTTAGCATCGACCTTCTCACTTACGAACCTCACCGAACCGTCCACCATCGCCATGTGAGCACCGCCAGAGTGATGCGATGAGATCCAGCCGGGTGAATGAAATCGTGTTGGGCTGGGCAGATTGATTCCAATTGGTTGCGAGTCGATATCGACGTCAACAGGATCGGTCCAGACTCGATTAACGCCACAGGCTTCAACGACCATCACGGTATTAGCGGTTCCGTCGGTGATCTCCTGGACCGAGATTCTACCTCCGGAAGCGTGTGATCCCGTCACTCTCGCGTAATGGCTGAAGTAGCGTTGTTGATCGTCCTGAAGAGATTCCGCTCCCGCGTACCATCGCCGCGACGGACACTGATAGATCGTCATGGGTGTCCTTGCAGCGGGGAGATTCTCTGTTGAGTCCCATGTCCCCGAGAATTGATATCGATCAAAGAGCGGTTTTTGGTCCAGCCACGGCAAAAGGGCCACTCGCCAACTGTGCGGCGGATCCACTTCACGCGCGGCGACAAAGTGCTGCTGCGTGTCATAGTAGTCATGATGCGCACGCATGATGTGCACCAAGTTGAATCTGCATTGCGTCCAGTGAGTCGCTTGAGGTGGATGAAGTCCATACGGAAGCAACTGCGCGAGGAAAAAGACGGTGCAGGCGATCGAAAGGGCGAAGTCCGCGAGTTTGGTACAGTGGACACGAGGATCAAGTGACGGTCGTTGGAATAGCCCCAGGAAAAATGCAAGTAGGGCCACGCACCAGATCATGACACCGAAATCACCAACGCTGGGATCTGCATGCCGCGTCTGAGAACCCACTGCGGTCGCCGCAATCCAATAGAGGACGGTGCCGAAGAACCAGCACGTCCGCTCCAACGGCCAAACCCTGTGCAAAGGGCGTAAGATTGCGGCAAGCAGTGCAAGGACCAGTCCTAATCCGAAGACGTAGAAGCTGGCTGCAACTTGGGCCGGAGGATCATTCAAGTGGTAAATCATTGTGAAGCATTCCGAATCGCCTTAGAAATCTCCTACGCGCTCACCGCCATCCATCGTGACCAGGGCCTTCAGGACTTTGGGGTCGATGTTCTTGGAGAGGAATCTGACAGAACCGTCGACCAAAGCAACGTGGCCTCCGTCATAGTGGTGAGAAGAAATCCACCCGGGTGAATGAAATCGGGCTGCGCTGGGAAGATTGATGCCGATCGGCTGGGAATCGATGTCGACATCAGTGGGGTTGGTCCAGACGCGATCGACACCGCAGGCTTCAACAACCAGCAAGGTGTTGCTCGTACCGTCGGTGATCTGATTCACGGTGACACCAGTGCCGGCGGTGTGTGCACCCTTCAGCATGGCATAGTGACTGAAATAGCGTTGTTGCGCGTCGCGAAGGAATTCTGGACTCACCTGCTTCACACGTGACGGGCACTGAAAGATCGTCATCGGTGTGGTCGCGACAGGGAGATTCGCCGAATCATCCCAGGGCACCGCGAATCGATATTGATCGAAGACGGGCTTCTGGTCCATGAATGGCAACAGCGTGACGCGCCAACTGTGAGGTGGAACTCCCTCACTCGACGCCGCAAATCGAAGGTGAAAGTCATTGTTGTTCTGGTGCGCCAGCATGATTTGCTTCAAGTTGTTCTTGCACTGCGTTCGGTTTGAGGCTTCCGCGGGATGACCAAGCGTCGGCACCAGCAGATAGAACAGGACAAAACAACAGGTCATGGCCAGAACCAAGTCGGCTCGTTTGGTATAAACGACAGTTGGATCGAGAGACAGCTTCTGGAACATGCCAAGAAGGAATGCGAGCAGCGCCACTAACCAAATCAGGCCGCCGAAGACGCCCACATTCGGATAGAGATAGGGAGTTTTGGCGGAGATCGCGAACGCGCCAAGCGAATAGAGAATCGTTCCAACGAACCAGCCAGTTCGTTCAAACCGCCAGGATCTGTGCCATGGTCGCCAAAGTGCCAGCACCAGTGCCAGAATCAGTACCGAAAAGAACGCATAGAAGTTCAGGAGATAAGGAAGCGGCGGATCGTTCAGGTAGTACATACGAGTTCCTTCCTCGGCATCTATCACTACGTTTTCGCCGGCTTTCCGTTTGCTGATTCGCGTCAAAAGTCTCCCATTGGTTCACCATTATCCATTGTCGCGAGTGTGCTCGTAACACCTTTGGATCGACCTTTTCTGAGAGGAACCGGACAGAGCCATCCGCAAGACCAACATGTGCGCGTCGGAATGACGAGCGGACAGCCATCCGGGTGGATTTGAGACACAATTGATTTCTCAGACATGATGGCTTTAGGCCGTCAGTCAGACTACCACGATTTCTCGGCGGGCACCATTTTTGTCAGTTTGCAAACTTGTCGCGGGTCTGAAACAATTCGGCGACGGTGGCCGGGTGTTCGTGGTCGCCAGGAATCACTGATTTTTGAAAGATCGACATGGCCAACGAAAAGGTGCGCATCGCGATTATTGGAGCCGGGCTGGTTTCCGACTTTCACCACGTTCCCGGAATTCGCATCGACAAACGCTGCGAACTCGCCGCTGTCTGCGACCCGAACGAACAACTGCTCAATCAACGCAAGAACGAGTGGGGTCCGGCCAAATACACCACGAAATACGAAGACATTGCGAACGACAAAGACATCGACGCGGTCATCATCGCGACCCCGAACTTCACGCATCGCGACATCGCGCTGGCCTGCATCGAAGGTGGCAAGCATTTGATGTGCGAAAAGCCACTCGGTGTCAGCTATGCCGAAGCGGCCGAGATGTACCATTCCGCCCGCGACAAGGGCGTCCGGCACATGACCGCGTTTACTTACCGGTTTGCGCCGTCGATGCGCTACCTGCGACACTTGCTGAAGAGTGGTGCATTGGGTGAACCGCGCCACTTCCGCAGCCAGCGATTCCTGGACCTGCCCGAAACGAGCTGGGGCTGGCGGCAATACAAGAAACTCGCCGGCGCCGGTGACCTGTACGATATGACAATCCACCGGATCGATTTCGCTCAGGATCTGATGGGGCCCATCGAATCGGTCTGCGGTGCGGTCAAAACGTTTGTGCCTCGCGACAAGACGGCTGATGGCAAGACGTGCGATCCGTCTGAAGTCGATGACTGGTCCGCGTTGATCGGCACTTTTGGCTCAGGCGCTGTCGGAGTCTGGGAAGGCAGCACTCTGATGAAGGGACATCACAACAACGGTGTTGGCTTCGAATGGGCTGAAGTCAACGGCAGTGAAGGTTCGGCCGTCTATCAACTGGTCGACCCGAACTACATCCTGGTTGGCAAGCACGGCGGTTCAATGGAAAAATCGCTGGTCCCCGCTCAGTTCATGAAGCCGGAGAAGAGCCCTCGCGATCCGAACGAAGGTAAGCCGAGTACCGTGTTCCGCTATGACCTGGTGCACGAACTGGTCAGCGCCATCGTCGAAGGCCGCGATGCCGTGCCAGGTTTTGACGACGGTGCCAGTTCTCAGGCTGTGGCCGACGCCGTGTTGCAATCCTACGCCGAACGTCGCTGGGTCGATGTTATCCGCAAGTGAGTGCGCCGCCCGCTCGGGCTGCCTAAGCCGCGACTTTGTCTTTCAACTGGTTGATCGGTCGCTCGATCAACCAGTAAGACAGGCAGGCTGCACCCAGGGCGAGAAATACATTCTGGGGGAACATATGAATCCAGCCGTCGTGACGCGGATGGACGAACAGTTGCTGCCACAGATAGATGCTGTACGAGCCCAGTCCAATCGCCCTTAGAAGGGGGTTGCTGATCACCCGCAGTGCCATACCGCGCGACTGAATCAGTCCCCACATCAATAGTGCGATGCACAGCGCGTTCAAGGTATAGGCGATGCATAGCGTGAACTTCGCAGACCTCGACATGGCAATCGAGGTACACAGGATGGCAAAGTAGATCCAGACAACGTTGGGTCTGGTCAACCAATCAAGCCACGCGCGGCCAGGTTGCGATCGACAGACCAGGGCAAACAGACTGCCCATCGTGATCGTGTCGAGTCGCGTGAAGGTCCAGTTTTCGGCCATCTGGGACGTCCAACTGACATCGGCCCAGATCGAATCAGACGGAAACCAACGCTGGACGACGCCGAATGCGACGCCACAGCGGATGGCCCAGCAGGCGATCAGGCAGGCCAGGGCGACGCGCCATCCGGCAACGACTCCACCGGCAAACAGAACGAACGGCCAGATCAGGTAGAAATGCTCTTCCACTGAGAGCGACCACGAGTGTCCCAATTCCCATGATGGGTGATGGAGGAAGTTCGACGTATAGGTCACGGCACCGATCCAGTCGCGCGGTTGCAGGTGGAAATATCCCACCACCTGACAGGCTGCGACGGTGATGAGCAGCGCTCCATAAGCCGGCATGATGCGCAAGAAGCGGCGCAAGTAGAAACGCTTCAACTGAATCTGGTTGTCTCGTTCCAACTCGCGAACCAACAAGGTCGTGATCAGAAAGCCGCTGATCACGAAAAAAATGTCGACGCCGATGGATCCCTGGTGCGCCACGTATTTGACGATTGGCCAATCGGGAAATCCATGCGTCTGAAATGTATGAGTGGCTAGCACGGACAGCACGGCAACCGCGCGCAAGCCGTCGAGGCCGGGAATCTGTCCGCGTCGAATCCAACCGGGCTCAGTTGCAGGGGTGCCGTCCGAAGTGGTCAACTGCGGCAGGGGACTATGCAGGTCGATCATTCGCGGTCGATCAAGAACTGCGGTCGCACTTCGGTTGTCAGTCATCAGAAACAGTTCCCATCAAGGCCGTCGACACTCAGATCGATGTCGCACTTTGCCGTGTGGGAACTCTACACCGGCTCGCCGGATGCGATGCGAAAAACTGACGATTGCCGTTTCGTGGTATTGCCTGCCGTAACAACCGCGCCGCGCAGGTGGGGCAGTGCTGAATTCAATAGTTCTACGGGCGTTGCCGAACTTCGACTCACGTTGCCTTTTGGCAACATCGGCCCGGCGGCAACGAAGTTGTTTTCCACGCGATGTTTGGCTTCCGTTTTTGATCCGAGGAATGATGGAAATGTTGTACTATTGCGTCACGCGTGAGACTCAGTTGCGGCAACTGCTCTGCGCTGGTTTTCAGCCGCTGCTCTGCCTCGATCGCCGCGGTCGGACGCTGACGCCAGTGATGAGCGTTGTCCGTCGGTTCACTACGTCGCACGATGCAATTTGAAGCGGTGAGTGAGTTGAATTTTGAAATACGATTACCCACTGGCTGAGCCAGTGGCACACAGGAGAGGATTCTGTAGGTCGTAGGTCCAACGCGCGAACGACATTCCTTCGCGCAACCCGTGGCGATCGCGCGCCAAAAATCACCACCAGAGGTAGCGTTGGATGAACTCGATGACGTCGCCGAACAGGACGTCGCCGAGGTAGGACTTGCCGCAGCCGATCCGGGCGCGGACGTCGGCTCCGATCGTCCGTTCGGGAAGTTTGGCTGTGTCGAGCGATGCTCGCGCTTCCAGGACGCTGCCTACTTCTTCTGCTGTGACGGTGCGTGTCGACAGCGATTTCAGCGTCGCGTCATAGCTCATCTCGGGATTGGTGAGCAATCGGTATTCGATATCGAGCTCGGGCCTTATCGCGTGTTGGGCTTTCAAGATGCGGCCGACACGGTGTTCCTCGATCTCCAGTTCCAGTTGCCAGTCGCCTTTGTCGTCCATCACCTGTAGCAAAACTTCGCCGCGTTTGACGGGTCGGTTCTGCAATAGTTGAAGCACCTGGAATGTGGTGACGATGCCGTCGATCGGCGCACGGATAGTCATTCGATCACGGCGTTCTTTCAGGATCTCGTACTGAAGTTTCGCGCCTTCGATTTCGACTTGGGTCTCGACCGCTTTACCACGAGCCTTCAAATGTTCGTCCGTCTTGCCCTGATCTTCAGCCTCTTCGTATTGAGCTTTCAGTGAATGAAGTAGCTTCTGCTTTTCTTGCAGTTCGTTTTCGACTTTGACGAGTTCGGCGGCCAGTTCATCATTTCGAAGGCGTAGCAGTGGCTGGCCTTTTTCGACGCGCTGTGCGCTTTCCACCAACAGATCGACCACCTGCCCATCCCAGGGTGCGAACACCTCGTGCTGAACGATTGGCATCAGGCGGCCTTTGCCGTCGACACGATAGTCCCAGGGCACGACGATGAGTGCGGCGACGGCGACGGCGAGCGAGACTAGGATGGCGAACGCGATAGCGAGCCGACTGCCACGCAGCCATTCCTGAAACCGACCGATCGAACGCCAGACCGGCAGCAGAAAAATCGAACTGTGTGAGCGGGCGTTGTAGGTCGCGGCGGCAATGTGATCAGTAATTGAATCGAGAGTGTTCTTCAGTTGCGTCGATGGTTCGCTGTTCAACATCTGTTCGACGATCAACGCCCCGATCGTCTTGCGTTCCAACTTCTTCACCTTGCCGCCACCGCTGGTTTCTTCCGGTTTGATCAATCGTTCCGGTTCGATCAGCGGGACGATCAGCAGGAACCGCGCCCCGCCTTCCTGGATGAAATCGGCGAGAGGTTCTTCCAGTTGTTTGGGAACGGAATTCAGGGTGCCGTCGTACCGGAACGCCTCACCGGCTGTCATCACTTTTTGCGTCAGGACGCGCAACGTCCGAATCAAGTTTCCTCGA
>Ga0105238_10000202_pt1 | contig 66056 bp, 103 predicted proteins | sample KBSC34metaG_FD_81526 | JGI IMG/M metagenome (GOLD analysis project Ga0105238, IMG submission 81526) | Corn rhizosphere microbial communities from Kellogg Biological Station, Michigan, USA - KBS C3-4 metaG | ecosystem: Host-associated > Plants > Roots > Rhizosphere > Soil | place: Michigan, USA...
CCGCGAAGGTTCAACCTTCGAAACTGCTACAGGTAAGAGTACGAGAATTCCTCCGCAGGCTTCCATGCCCTTCCGTGTCTACGGTGTTGTTATAAGGCCGATTGAATGAACCGACAACTCACAGAAGAGCGGGCGCAATGTACGCTGCCATCAGACAGTAGGAAGTACTTTGAGGAGGTCTATCACTCGAAGAAGCGTCAATATGCCGCGAAAGAGGCCGAGTTAAAAGGGCTTGCACAGGAAATTGCTGCATACAGAAAACTTGCAGGGTTGACAGACAAACATTAAAACCATATACTAACCGTGACGCAATCTTAACCTAATATCGGGGAAGTAGACTTTTTACAGCCCGCCTTTGTTCTCGCAGCCATCACCGGCAGCGAGAACGAGGGCGGGCTTTTCTGCGTTTGGGCTCAATGAGGCAACGATGGCCGACTCTCTAATACTCTTCGGCGGGGCTGTTAAAGCTCTGGGCAATGGCAAAGTTGGCGGTCACCTTGTACTGTTCTCAACTTCGAAGGACCCGGACATTTCGGTGTATCGGGACTTCTTTACGGCGAAGACAGACTACGACCTCGAGGAGCATACATCCACCCCCATCTACTACCAGCACGGTCAAGACGACACGTTGAAATACCGCAAGCTCGGACGTGGCGAGATGAAGATGGACGACGTAGGCATCTGGCTGGAGGCTCAACTTGAACTCCGAGATGACTACGAAAAAGAGATTTACAAGCTGGCTGAGGCTGGCAAGTTGGGTTGGTCAAGCGGCACTGCTCCTCACCTGGTGGAGCGCAAGAAAGTCGGAGAGGCGCACGAAGTCACCCGCTGGCCATTGGGCCTTGATGCAAGCCTGACGCCTAATCCTGCCGAACCGCGAACAACTGCCGTCGCAATCAAGAGCCTTGCGGAGTTCAAGTCTGAGATCGTGGAAACCAAAGGCGATCTGCTTGGCGGCGACTACCTTGATGCTCAGATAACAATCGGCGCCCTATCCTCCCTCTATGACGCGCTCATGAACCGCGTTTACGGTGCGCTCTATGGCTGGGATTACACGGATGACGGAGAGACTGCACCGCTTGGCGATCGACTAAATTCAGTTACGGACTATTTCAACGAATACCGAGACGATGCAATCCGAATTGTTGACGCTTTAATGCGTGAGCCTTCTACCGATACCTCATCGACGAAGCGACTCCGCGACATGTTGTTCTATTCGCCTGCCGCTAAAAAGCAGGCCAAACCTGGCGATGCTCGAGCGTTTGAGCGACTCCTGAGAGATTCAGGATTCTCCCGAACCGAGGCTGTCGCCCTCACCAACCACGGCTTTAAGGCGTTCCTGCGAGATGCTGCGGACGACGATGCCGGAACTACGCCGGGCACACCTGACAACTCAGAGTCCACGAAGACCGATGCGAGCGAGACGCCTGCGGAGGACGCTATCGAGACTCCTGAGACAGAGAGTGACCTGGCTCCGACAACCGTCACCGCAGCTGATGCAGAAACGCCCGAAGAAGACCCGATTGCCGAAGAGGTACGGATCCGAAGAGAGCGTCTGACATTGGCTATGACCAGGCGAGCTTTGAGCCTAGACGCACAGATAGGTGCGAACCTGGCTCGCTCTGCCGGAGCCTAAAATGAAGACTGCTCTGGAAGTAGGCCGCGAACTACAGGCAAAGCGCCAGCAGCTTGCCGAGATTCAGGCCAAGTATGACACCGGGCGCGTTCACGCCACCCTCGGCGTGCCGGTTTACGATTACCCCGATGGCGTTGAGAGAGACATTGACTCTCGTCTAACCGAGTTGTCAAATCTCAACGATGACTATGTTGCGCTCAGTCGAGCTGAGGTCGCCGCCAAGAACATGGCGGCAATCGCGGACATGAACACCCTTGAGCGCAAGTATATTGACACAGGCGCCCCTGCTGGTTATGGCGTTCGTGGGCTTGACCCTCACAACGGCATGAAGACCCTCGGTCAGCGTGTAGTCGAAAGCCGTCAATTTAAGATGCGTCACGACAATCGCGGGCACTTCGTGTACGACGCCGAAGATCTGACGTTAGATCGGCAAATTGCCCTAAAGACACTAATGGTGTCAAGCGGCCTTGGCCCTGGCTTCATTCCTGCTAACCCTCGCACCGACCTGGTAATTCCATTCCCGAACCGCCCTCTGCGCGTAGTAGACCTCATTCCAATTGTGCCGACCACTCTCGGTACGGTCTATTGGATGCAGGAAGACCAGTTCACAAACAACGCGTCGATGACCGGTGAAGGCTACACCAAGCCCGAATCGACCGTGAACTACTCGCAGCAGTCTCAGCCGGTCCGCAAGATCGCGCACATCATGTCACTCACTCAGGAGATCGTGGACGATAATCCCGGTTTCATCTCCCTGATTGACAACGACATGACGCTCATGCTCGGCTTGAAGGAAGAGCAGCAGATACTTTCGGGTACTGGCGTTGGCCAAGAGCTTACCGGCATCCTGAACGCTTCAAACCTTCAGTCGCAGGCGTTCTCTACCAACAACGCGGACACGATCCTGAAGTGTATGACGAAGGTCGGGTGGACGGGCTACGGCAACGTTACGGCCGTAATCATGCACCCTTCCAACTGGGAAACGACCCGACTTATCAAGGGTGCGACCAACCAGGATTACGTCCTTGGTTCGCCGTTGATTGATGTGGCTCCGCGCCTGTGGGGCGTTCCGGTTGTCGTGACAAACGCCATTTCTCAGGGCACGGCGCTTGTCGGTGACTTCTCGATGTTCGTTGAGATCCGCCGGCGCCAGGGCATGACGGTAGACGTTTCGGATTCGCACAGCACGTACTTCGCTGAGAACAAGCTGGCGGTTCGCGCCGAAATGCGCGAGGCGTTGCTCATCAAGCGAGGTTCGGCCTTCTGCCAGGCAACGTCGCTCACCTAATAGTGGTTGATGGGCGGTCTTAACCGACCGCCCTATGCCGATAAAGGAGGCGATTTAAGATGCCATGGCCAGACGCAGACGAGTTTGCGAACTTCCTCGTCGGCTGTGGACTGCGCGATAATCCACCAACTGCGATTCAGCAGGGAATGGATTTGGACGATGCTCTCAATTCTGCGGTGGAGAAGTGGAACGGACTGACGCACTATTGGCCTTTCCTTTCAACAGGTGTAGACGAGACTCGGCAGTTTGACCCGCCGACAGGGAGGGTTTTAGATTTACGTGGAGGCTTGGTGTCTTTCACCAGCCTGTACACCGACCAGGTGTTTCAATCCACGGACTCTTTGGCAACCGGCAATCAGCGAGAGAACCTTCGGGATTTCAGGCTGATGCCAAATGACGCACCGCAGGAAAACAAGCCTTGGACATATATCGTCACCGGCTGGCCGAGTTCCATTGATTACGGCTTTCCGGGAGCCTACGGGGTTTCACCGGTTGCCGGGAGTATCGGGATCACTGGCAAGTGGGGCTACTGCCTTGATGCCAATCTGCCGAGATCCGCACGACGCGGGGTGATGGCCTTAGCCGCACAAGAGCTAATGCCTCAAATCATCCTGGAGAAGACGAGAGGCGGCCTAAAGCGGTTAAGCCAGGGGGATAGTACCAAAGAGTGGGACTTCAACGCTGCAAACGACCTGCTTGACGGCATGGTCAAAAAGGCGCTGAAAGACGGCGGTTTTGTAAGGAAGCGCATCGCATGAGCCTGATACCGTTCATATGCTCAGTGGAGCGCGATACAGTCACACTGGACGATTATGGCGGCGAGACTGCGGTCTCAGCAACTATCTATTCCGGGCTCAGTGCCACCTTCAACTATCTGAAGCAGACGTCAATGAGGACGTCACGCCATGAATCGTTTGGAGGTGGCACCCGGAGCCCGGGCGTTCAGACGAAAAACGCCGGCGTCGTGTTCTTTGACCCGTGGCCTAATGGTTTAGAGATTTTGGAGGACGACCGAATAGTTGCAAGCGGCAATCCTACGGATGTACCGGGAGTGTTGAACGTAATCGGGGTTCGCGGTTATGAGAATGAGCTGCAGTTAGATGTTGAGGTGGTGAAGACGTGAGCCTTGAAGGCCTGGGCGACGTTCAGCGCAACCTCGCGGAAGCGATTGCCCGAATGCACCATCAGGCGGCGCAGGCGGCTGATGAAAGCGCGCTGCTTCTGGAAGCGGCCAGCAAACAAACAACGGTTTTCCGGGATGTAACAGGGCTATTAAGAGGAAGCATCCGAGGCGGCAGTGCCGTTACGGAAGATGTAGTCAGGATAGTGCTTTCCGCAAACAAGACGTATGCGCTGTTTGTCGAGCAGGGTCATTTTGCCAAGCGAAACACAACGCGCTATTCAGTCCGCAAAGGACGAGCAACTTCGATGCGGGTTAGCGATAGGGCTTATGGCACAGCCGTCCAGTCCAGGTCCTACATTTGGGCCACCGTCATAAACCAACAGGGCAATGTCATGAAGATATTTCGCAATAGGCTCGCTCTGTGAGTGCCGCACTTGAGAAGGCGATTATAGCCAGGGTTCGAGGAACAGAGACGCTCACCGGCGACATGCTCCTCGCGCAACAGTACTTGGTTGAGTTGCTGGGTGCCGACCCGCCGACGATCGTGAAGAACAGCTTGAAGAGTAAGGCGACATTGCCCTGTATAACCTTCGGCTTTGACCCAGGCCCGGAAGCAATGGGCGGAGTCGACGTTGGCGAGGTCCGCTGGGTGATTGGACGCTTTTACATATGGACGAAGGCCAGGGGCGGAAGCTTCTTCTCAGAAGTAGCGGACGCCCTGGAGCATCTTTTCAATGGACGTCGAGGCGCATCTAACCTTACGCTTGAAGGTGATGACCGGACTTACTGGAGCGATCTGTTTGTGGATTTACAGGAGCCGGATCACGAGGACAGCACTAACGACTTTTACGCGACACTTTCATTCAAGTTTGTAGAAGCTCGCCCATAAGCGCGCTCGGTAACGGAGAAACCAATGCCACCACCAACCTATTCAGCCAACGGCGCAGCTATCGCAAACCTCGATCAGCTCGTTTTCAATAAGGGCTATGCCTACGGGTCCATCCAGAACAACACCAACGATGCGATCCCGTTCGGTGCGCTTCAGAACATAGGACTGAATCACAATTTCGGGTTCTCTGAACTAATTGGCCCTGAATCTCTTTCGCCTGTCGGCGTCGGCGTTAAATCCGAAGAGCTAACCGGCACATGGGACTACGGTGTCATCGACACCGAGCAATTCATCATGTTCATGGGTGGCACACAGGCCTACAACGCCGGCGCGAACAAAACCACGTTCACGAAGCTCGTTGACCAGGAGCCGCAGCCCTTCGACTTCCACCTGAAGAGCGCGCTTGCTTCTCCGGACCTTGAAATATTCCTTTACCGGTGCCTGTCGCCATCGTTCAGCCTGAAGGCTGGCAACCGTGAGTTCGTAACTGGCTCTGGGAACTTCCGCTGTTATGGACAGGACGCAGCGGCCGGCGGACTGCTCTTCCAGGTAGTTAAACCGGGTAACCGGGCCAACACTTCTTAAACAGAACGCACGGGGCCGAGAGAACGCTAACCGCCTCCAACTCTCGGCCCTGATGCGCTTTACATTGGAGGCGGAATATTCGCTGTTGGGAGGCGGCGACAGTCCCCATGAATCAACTTCGTCTGATAGGTCCATTCACACCGAACACTGGCTACGCGAAAATGACGCGGGCTGTTCTCCACTGCGCGGTACTCGCTGGCTACGAAGTCCAGGCTATCGAATCCGATCTCCGCAAGGTCTCCAAGCACTATATTGACGGGCGGGTGGTCGAAGAGTTCAAGCCGTACGAGCGCAATCTTCCTCTTCCTGAATTCCAGCAGAAGGAGTTGGATGAGGCGTTTGCCACGGTGGTAGACGCAGACGCGCCGACCCTCATGATTCAACTGCCCGGCAACTTCTCCGATCCCCGATGGAGGGAGTTCGCGAACGGTCCAATGCTAGGTTGGACCATGACCGAATCGGATAACCTCTGCCCTTATTGGCAATTCGGGATCCGTCACCTTGATATGGTCATTGCCCCGACATCCTACGTGCGCGACACCTTCCAGCGAGTACTTCCCGATGTGACCTCTACCCGCTTGCCAATCCCTGTTGATGAGCGTCTATGGTCACCGGATGAGTACCGCGAGCAGATATCCAATGAGCGCCCGCCCTTCCTGTTCTACTCCATGTTCACCATGCAGGAGCGTAAGCAGTGGCGTGTGATGATGCAGGCGTTTGCCGAGGAGTTTTGCAAGGAAAGCGACAAAGTCGGGCTCGTCGTGAAACCCACCAACGGTGGGCCTGTCGCTGAGATGGCCGGGTGGTGCCGGGAAATGGGCGCATGGGTAGTTGTGGACCACGAGGAGCGCACCGACTGGACGCTCGGCGCCATGTACCGCGCGTGCGATGTTTACGTTCAAGTAGCAAGCGAGGGCCAAGGCCTCACCTACATCGAAGCCGGTCTTTGCGGTAAGCCATCAATCGCCCTCGACAAGAGCGGCTCGGTAGACGTTGTCAGCGACCTGAACGGATACCTTGTTCCGAGCCAAATGAAACCGCTTATCGGACACATGCCGATGTGGTATCCGCGGACTCACAACTTCGCCCAGTGCGATATTGACGACCTGCGCCTAGTGATGCGCCAGGCTTACGAGCGCGAATCTTCGGGTAATCGGAAGGGCGGTGCGGCGTTGATGTCGGCGCGCGAGTTTACTTGTGAGGCGATTGCTCCTCAACTAAGAAGAACCATTGAGCGCGGGGCTGAGGCGCACGAACACCGGAAGATGTATCCTTCCGCGACAAAACCGAGTACGGCCGTGGTGGCCGGGGCGTGGGGCGATGTCTTTTGCGCATGTGGCAAGGTCGTCGAAATGCTCAATTCATACAGCATGGACGAGATCGACATCATCTACTACGGACGTGATCCGAAGATCACAGATTGGCTCGGAAGGCAGACGTGGTGCCGCAAAGTCATTCCGATGATCGAATCTAGTGTCGATGAAATGACGAAGCAGTACGCCATGGCTTGCCAGGTTCGAGCGTACCACTCTCGCGAATGGCTAAGCGACATGCTCGACAAATACGGTCACCATGTCGGATTCGCTGGACCTACCGATGTGGCGCTCACTCAGCTTCGCCTTAACGAGTTTGAGCAGCCGAAGTTTTGGAAGAACCCGCGTCTATCGCCTGACGCTCGCCTATGGGCTCATGAAGTCGCAGCCGAGGTTGGCAGTCCGTTCTACGTCCTCAATCCCTTGTCCATAGCCTCTAACAAAATGCGCGATCATTGGCGATTCTGGAATGACGCCATCGTCTGGCTGCTGGATGATGCAAGGTGTGGCAATGCGGTCTTCGTGCTGGTTGGTGAGAAGCCGATTGATTGGCCCGACCACCCGCGACTTCGGAACTATGCCGGCCAATCCAAAAGCATGGAAGACGTGCTGGCGCTGGCCGAAGAATCGCTCGGTGTCATCACAACATCGAACAACCTCGGAATCTATACGCCGCTGGCTGAGATTCCAGCGGTAGTGGTCTGTGCCAGGACTTGCGGACCCGAGACGTTTTATCATCGCTGGTACACCAACGATGATACGTACCTGGTCGAATGGTTGGACGCGATGAACCAATTTACAGATGCGTGTGAGGCGTTGTTTTCGAGGTGCGTGACATCTTCACATCATGGAAGAGAGACCGCAGAAATGGCGGTAGCAACATGATCGACCTCGGCAAAATGACTGTTTCGCTGGACACTTCGTTGCTGATTGCCGAGATACAATCCTTGTCCGGTTTTGTAGATGTATTAGCCTCCGAGATTCTTGCGCACTCGGAAAGCGAAGGCGGCAGTGATAAAATCCTGCCAATTCTCGAATGGACTATTAGCGGCGACAAACGAGTTCCATCCCTCTCCAGTGAGTTCGCTGGAATCCTGGATGCTGCCTGCCGCAAGCATATCGTCAATCGTCTGGAATTTAGTGTTCGTTTGGATGAATTCGGGCGTCAGGAGATCGCGAACATCGGATGACTCTTCGACTGTGTCTCGTATGTCCTGTACACGTCGCTTGAGGTTTCGCTGTACAGCATCCAGACCTTCGAGATTGTTATCGCTCATAGCACGTTGACCTTTACACCGAAAAGGCCCGCCTCGCACCCCGGCACAGGGGCAAGACGAGCCTATCGGGTACGCGAGGTAACCCTCGCAACCGGTACAAGATTTCGAGACTTCACGGTGCCGCGTGATATCTCTGACAGATTGTTCTTTGAGTAGTGATTCGATTCCTTTGGGAGGTGGGCGGTTATGGAAGACGTTTTAGAAGAGCCGATTGGCATCAAGGTTAACGAGGAGGCCGAGTCCGCCTTAGACAAACTGCTGGAACAGATGGCTCCCTGGCAAGATGCGATCAAAGACGCGATGACCTTGGATCAGATGCTTACTGGATTGACGCCTATTACCGAGGTTTGGCCGGGGGCGTTCTACCAGAGCCCGAAGATTAAGCACATCAAGACGGTCGGCGCGTTTATGACTGCCCTGCGGGAAAGCGAAACGGCTACTGTTCTTGATATCCAGGAGGGGCTGCTCTGCTTCCTTGTATGCGTGCCTGATGCAGATAGTGGCCAAATGCGGCGCGTCACGCCTGAGGAAATCGAGGAAAGGTTCCACCCCGACGAGTTACAGCCCATCATCGACAAACTGCTCGAGCGAGACGGGTTCAAAAGAGCGCCTGAGGGAAACGCAGCGGCCCCGACGATTGGGGCCTGATCTACTGGCGGATGCGCGACCGGTTTCCAGGATTGACAATTGCAGAGTTTGGTGAGATGCATTGGTGCGCTGTGAATGCTGGAATCGACTACGCACTTGAACATCCGTTCCCGATTCGGATTATGACGGACCCGCCAAAGAAGAAGCGTTAAGGCGGCGTCTGCAACTTCTGGATCTCGCGCTGGGCATCACTGATTGACTGCGATACTTGGCTTGCTTGGTTTATGACATCAAAGAGGCAATATCCAGAAATCAATACCGCCAAGGTTGCTAATGACTTTATAAACCACGGCACAGGCTTCCCGTCTTCTCGCGTGCCGACATAAGCCATTAAGACCAATCCAAAAGCAAAAACCATTATCGCGATATCTGGGATCAACGCAATCTCCTTTTAACAAATAGATACTAGCATGGCAAACCCAATCGACCTCGGAACCTTATACGCCAGCATCGAAGTCCGCACCTCTAAATTAGAGCAAAGTGCTAAGCAATCTGTCGGCATCTTCGAGAAAATGTCGGTGGACATTGGCCGCATTTCCGAGACATTGAACAAGAAACTTGAATTGCAGCAGTCTCAGGCAGTGGCATCGGCAGGTCGCCGGTCCGCTGCTGAATTATCTGCTCGCCAGCGACAATTCGACGATTTTGCCAAAACAGCAGGCCGAAGTATGCAGGTAGCGGGTGCTGCAATATCGGTTCCTCTAGGCATTGCAATAAATAAGGCCGCCGAGTTTGATCAGTCCATGAGAAACACGAACTCATTACTGAAATTAAACGAAGCCGGTTTCCAGGATCTTAAAAAGTCGGTAATGGGCGTTGTCGATGATCCAAAGATTCGGCAAGGGCCAATCGACCTTGCAAAGGGAATGTACGACATCGCCTCATCCGGGTTTACAGGACAGAAGGCCCTCGATATCCTGCGTCAGTCCGCCTATGGCGCGTCAGCTGGCATGACGGACACGGCTACCAGTTCACGGGCATTAATGGCGGTTTTGAACTCTGGGATCGGGGGAGTGAAAGACGCACGGGAGGCCATGGACGTGCTCTTCAGAGCCGTAGACCGTGGTGTTTTCTCATTCTCGGATTTAGCAAACAACATCGGCGATGTTCTCCCGACAGCCAAGATCATGAAGGTCAACATCCAGGAGATTACAGCCGCCTACGCTGTCATGACCAAGCAGGGATTGAATGTAGCGGAGGCCCAAACGGCCCTAAATAACCTCTTGATTCATGTGGCCAAACCGTCCAAAGAAGCTAAGGAGTTAATGGATGAACTTGGTATTTCATATGGCGTTACTGCCATGGAAGGTAAAGGGCTTTCCGGCTGGCTCCAAGAGGTTATAGACAAAACCCACGGCAATACGCAAGCCATGATCAAACTTATGCCTGAAATGCGAGGCATGAAGGGTGAACTCCTGCTTGCTGGTGACGGGCTTAAATCGTACCGTGAGGAATTAGCTGCAGCATCGACCGCAACAGACGGATTGGGGGCAACTCAGGCAGCGTTAACCGAGCAAAACAAAGGTGCCCAGGCGCAGTTCGAGATGCTCAAAAAAGAGATTGAAAAGCTGAGCATAGATATCGGAAATAAATTACTGCCTGCCTTTAGGGACGTATTGACGCATGTTAAGAGCGCAGTAGAAAGATTTGACGATTTACCGGATAGCATCAAGGGGGCAACAGTTGAACTTGCTGCATTCGGCGCAGTAGCCCTGACCGTAGGGGGCTCCATTCTCACATTGATTGTGAGACTGAAAGAACTGGCAGCGCTTCCAATAGCTGGAAGATTGCTAGGTATCGGTGGTGGAGCAACAGCGGTTATTGCTACTGGCAAAATGATTTACGATATGGCGAGTGACCCTACAAGCCCGTCCGTGCAGGGGTTTGGAGCTCTTGGAGGTAGTGCAGGTGGTCAGGGCTATTATGCGTTACAGGAGAAACTAAAAAAGCAGTACATCCTAGACGATATCATAAGAAGCGGTTCGGGGGATATGGCCGAACAACGCATGCTTAGAGATCGCGTTGCGCCTGCTGCTGTAGGAGCAGTGCGGCCTATTAAAAAAACGCCTGCTCCCATAGACCAAGATGCCATAGACGAAGCGCGTAACAAGGCAAAGGACATCGCTACCGCCAACCGCGAAGCCGCAATCGAAGCCCTTCGGCTGTCAGAAGACGCCAACAAGAAACGCACCGCCGCCGAGATGGCCGCCGCAGACGAATACAAGCGGATGATTAATGAGAGCGGGGTCGAGCAAGTCACCGCGTTCAAAGTCTACCAGGCCAAAATGCAGGAGGCTTACAAAGAGTGGCATGATACCGTTGTTGCCGCTGGGGTGAAAGCTTACGAGGCCGAGACTGAAGCCATTGAGAAGGCGACAAAAGCACGAGACGACGCGGCAAATGCCATCACCGACCCTGACGAGTTCAAGAAACAAATCGAGGCCAATGCTCCCGCAATGCTCGCGGATGCGTTCAGGATAATTACTGAAGAAACTCAGCGCCAAGCTTTTGAGGAGTTCGACAAAACCCAAGCATTTAACGAGGTCGGACGGCAATACGCAGACCACATCCTTGAAGGCCTGCAGGCAGTGCTTGATAACATCCCATTGGAAGACTTGCCACCGGTTTATGACACCATTGACGCATTGCTGAAAAAGGGCGTGGACGCAATCGGGTACGCCAAGGCTGGTAATCAAGTCGACTCAATGAAGCCGGTGAAAGACAAGATCAACTACACGAAAGAGCTTTTAAAGGGGCTGCAGCGGGATGCATCCCAGGTATTCGCCGGATTGTTTGAAGACCTCTTAAACGGCAGCAAGAACCCGTTTGATAGCTTTGCAAAAGCCTTCAAGAACATGCTGATTCGGATGACGGCCGAATTGGCCGCGTCTAAGCTCATGGAGATGATGAACGGGTTAGTATCCGGCAGAGGCGGAAAGATGCCATGGGATGAGAAAATGCCTGGCATATCAGGCGGTGGTGGTGGCATTGGCGGAACGCTAGGCGGCTTAATAGGCGCATCCGCAGGCGGACCGCTCGGAGGGCTGATAGGCGGAGCCCTTGGCGGCATCCTCGGCTTCGCTGACGGCGGCCGCCCACCCGTCGGCCGCTTCTCGCTCGTCGGCGAGCGAGGCCCGGAGCTCGTCAAGTTTGACCGACCGGCGACTGTCTACCCGAATGGGGTTATGCCTACTGGTGTTGATAGTTTGGGTGGCGGACAACACTTCCACGGCGATATTCACGTCCACGGTGTGCAGAATGTGGCTGAGCTATGGCGGCAGTTAGGCGAGCACGGTCGGCGGATGGATCGATTCCGAAGGGGTAGCGGCTAATGGCCAACCGTCTCCTCCAATTTGGTACCTATACGTTCCCCTCTGGCTGGAAGGTGGTAGAGGACGCAAATACCCGCGTAGTTCCCAGCCAGAAGCTTGCGCGGCAGGATGGAGCGCGCGTCCAACAAGGGTATATGGACGCCAAGCAGATTACTGTTCAGGGAAGCTTTATCAAAGGTCCGCTTTCACGAAACAACGACGTCCGCGCCCTTCTGGATGGCTTGCACCTCGCTCTGGAGCAAGGCCCTGCCAATCTCTATCTTTACGAAGACCGATATTATCGAAATATGCAGGCGGTGGAGTTCCCAGACACCTACTCAGAAACAGGCTTCAATCGCCACGCGGACACGAGGGTCAGATTCATTGGGCCTGAACCCTTCTCAGTCTCTACCATCAATAGCTCGGACACATGGACGAATCCAGGCGGCGGGCAGTCTCACCTCATTGCAGTTGAAGGCTCTGTTCCGGTTCCGCCTGTTTTCACGATCACGTTGTCAGGTAGCGGGGCGGTCGATGTAAACATAACGGTTACTAACTCTACGACCGGCGAATCGTTCGTGATCGTCACCGATGACACGACCGGGCAACTGCATGGCGGCGATGTGATCGTGGTGGATACTGAGGCCCAGACGATTACTGTCAACGGCGTTCTTATGATGGGGCTGTTTGATGGCCAATGGTTCACGCTTGCCCCTGGCCAGATAAACCAGATTGACCTCACGATTACCGGCGAAACGATTCCTGGACAGGTTATCCCGAACACTGCAGCGTTCAACCTCAATCAGGCAAACGGATGGAGCCAGAACCTAACGCTTGTGGCACCATCGATCACCCCTGTCGCTGGCGAGTGGCAAGTGGTGGCCATATACACTACTTCGGCTGTTTCGCATCTTGTGATTTCGACTGCCGGCGGCACTCATCCCATCTCCTTGAACGATGTACCAGCCTATATTGGCGGGGAGCACGTCTACGGCAGAGTCAAGGCTGCATCCGGTGCGCAGGTGTCGGATATCGCAGGGGCGGTTGGCACGTTCACAGTCCAGGTGTCGGCAGTCTTTACCGGTTCTCACAGCAATTCGGACATCATTTCAGGTGGAATAAATGACCTGGTACTCGCGCTCTATGCGAGCGGCGGCGGCGCGACAATCTCAAGCTTTGTGACTTCATGGAATGCGAGGTACAGATAGATGTCGGAGCAACTAAGAGACTTCCTCGCAATCACAACGTTGGCGGTGGCCATTACATCGGGCGCGACCACGCTGACGGTCAATTCTGCGGCCAACTTCCCGAGCTCCGGGACGTTCGACGTCCGGATTGATGATGAGATACTGACTGTAACCAACGTTTCTGGTTCTATCTTCACAGTTACGCGAGCTGCAGGCACACCATCGACAACCGCCGCAGCACATGCGGGTAATGCTGTGGTTCGAATGGTGCTCACCAAGCGCCAACTCGAATCCCTGATGACTACCTTGTTCGCCAATAACCAGACAGGTACGAGTTATACGCTTGTGCTGGGGGATGCCGGCTTGGTAGTTGAATGCAACAATGGAAGTGCGGTAACGCTCACGGTCCCGCCTAACTCGTCTGTTGCATTCCCTGTTGGCACCGTTCTTGAAGTCTTTCAACAGGGAGCCGGACAGGTAACTATTACGGCCGGTGTCGGTGTAACGATTCGGAGTCGGAATGGACTGAAACTCGCAGGGCAGTACGCAGTCGCCTCGCTCCGGAAGCGCGCAACCGATGAATGGGTCTGCGCTGGGGATACAACAACCTAATGCCGCCACCAATCGCAGCTCAAAGGCGCGTGTTGCGTCCGGCTTCCGGAATTACGATTCCGACTCCAACCCTCTTCTTTAACTGCAATGAAGGAAGCGGAAATCTCCTTGAAACAGTTAGTAGCCTGGACATGACCGACTTCAATACGGTGGGGGCGACTACTGGTATCGTCAGCGGTTGCCGATCCTTTATTCGCACCAATTCCGAATGCTTCTTTCGCGCATCCGATAATGCAGCATTTCAACTTCAATCCACAGGTTCGATTGTATTATGGGTCTACGTTACAAGCTCGACGGGAGTCCAATATTTTGTAGCTAGGGACAAGAACAACTCTGGTGGAGATTATCACATATGGTTTGATTCTTCTGGAAACACTCTAAAATTCAACTATAGATACCTAACCACCAATTACTTCACTATCACCATAGCATCAGGAATATCGACCGGAACATGGTACTGCATTGGAGTGAAGTGGGATGGCGTCAATATTTACTCGTCTCTAAACGGAGCCGCGTGGGGAGGAGCGGTTTCTGCAATAGTTGCCCCTATTACTGATGCTACATTCACGCCCATTTTCGGCGGACGAAGAGTCACGGGCTCTCTCGGCGATTGTGTCAACGGGCGCATGGACATCATCTCGTTTTTCAACGGAATATTACTTACTGACGCGCAAATCAGCCAATTTTATAATAGCGGGTCCGGCAAAGAATATTCGGGCGGTGTATGGAGTTGACCACAAACACAATCGGACAACTCGGTCACGTCTATGCTCAACTCGGCAGCTTCGTGCTTGGCGGCACGGATGACGATAACGCGTCTACTGTCCCCTCTTCATCTTCAAGCACGACCAAAGAGTTTCGCCTTTACTCTCCGACTGACGGCGTCTTTAAGCGTACATTCTTTCCCGAAACATGGATTGACCAGCTGGATTTTGAGATCGAGGAGCGCGGAGGCTGCGGGAAAGGCACGGCCCATGCGCTTGTGACGTGGGAAGAAATGACGCTCGTCGGGGGTGAGAGGATGGACGTGTACCTCTTCGGCACTCTTGTCTACCGCGGATTCGTTCGCATCCCTCATATCTCTGTCGGTTCAAGGCAGGAAGCAAGAATCCAATTCGGCGGACATATGGAGACGGTGAGCTATTATCAGGCCCATTGTCGGTATGCCTATGGAGCGCCGGTAGACCTTTCGGTAATCGCGGCCGAGATCATTAACGACCATGTAAAGGTAGCAGGGAGGCTTCCCGATCTTGTTTTGGATATGCAGATGATCGGGGTCACCGCCGATAGGTTCGATTCGACAGGGAAGGACGTTGCCCAGGCGCTTAACGCCCTTTGTGACCTCGCACCAGGTCAAGCAATCTGGGGATTTGACGTAGATGAAAGCGGGAATGATCGCGCGTACATCCGTCCTAAATCCACTGCAATCACCCATCGCTACAGCATCGGCGGAAATGCTGTTTCTTTCGATTACCCGAAGGACCTAAGCGAGATCGTTAATCGTCTCTATCTCAAGGGCGGAAAGGTCATTCAGCCGAACTTGCTGACTGATGGTTCATTCGAAAACCCGCTACCTAATAGCGAGACGAATGGAAATCTGCTCGGTGACTATTCCTTTGAGGCTGGATCCGGAGGCGCTACTTTAGGAGGCGGCGCCACACGCAAAGGCCCAGGCGACCACGGAGGAGCGCGAACCGGAAGCTATTGGGCGGAACTCGATTCCAATGGGGAATCCGCAACATGGACCGAGCCAGTAGATCACAGCATTCCACTGGTTGCGAGCTTTTGGGCGCGGCGTGAAGACAATGCGATTGCCCGGCAGGTGCGTGGGGTTGTTGATGGCCTCGACGCAGGCAACAACGTAGTCGTCACTTACTATGTGCCCTCCGCCGGATACAGCGACCCTGGCAGCGATATCTACGTCCGATACCAGAACGATGAGATCGACTTCACCTCCTATCCGACCGTCACCCAGGCGAGGGTTAAAATCGAGACGAATGGTGGCACCTCATCTGATGATGGAATCGACGTCGACGACGTGGCGCTTTACGAACGCGCTGGCAGCCCTGGTGCATGGACCTACACATTAGCCGGTTCCGCCACCCGTGCTCAGCTTAACTGGATGCAGCGCACTCTGCCCAATGGCGACACGGAGCCTTTTCACGGTTGTTATTGCGTGCTGGTAGAGGCGGCCAACATTTCGACCGGTTCCGATTATCTGGAGATCGTTACTGCTGACACCTCGCGAATCTCAGTCCGTCCTAACAATCCGTACACGTTCATCGTGTTTCTTCGGGGAGCCAATCTATCAGATGCTTATTCAGTCGAGTTAGTGATTCGCGAATACGATTCAAGTAACACGCTTCAACACACGAATGTGGGTTCTGCGGTAACGGCTACCAGTATCGCATGGACCGCTACTCAATATGCTGTGCAAACCGCTCCTGACACCGCGACAATTAGCGTAGCCGTTCGGATAATCAACAACAATCCCGTCTATATTGATGCGGCTTTCCTCGCCTATGGGACCGCGCCGGCTGAACTCTTCGGAACAAATGGAGCGGGCGGATATTGGGAAGGCGATACATACGAGCGCGTTTGTGATGTGGAGAATGCTTCTCTCTCTGGACTGAGTGCTGACGCCCTGACCAGTATTGCCACGTATGGAGAGCATGAGCAGGCGGTAGAGGTGAATTCTGTTGTAGACTGGGAGACAGCTAAGCCCTACTTCTCCGACTACTTCAATGCGCATGCCTCACCATCGACCCGCGCATCATTGCAAGTTTGGCCGACTTCAGCAGATGAGCTTTTGACTTGTGACGGAAAGGTTAAAGTGCTGAATCTGCCAGACCGAATCGACGGACTCTTTCCGAGTAGGATTCAATACAGCATATCGAATCAGGTGGAGTTCACGGCAGAACTTGGCGACAATCGGGAGGATGTGAGCGACTTGCTGAAGGTGACAGAAGAGCGGGCAAAACGCGGACTCTAAACGAACAGTATTGCAATTCGCCGCTAAACCCGTTAAACTGTAGGCATCAGACAACTTTATATCCAGGCAGTAGGTTTTCTACAGCCAGGGCCGTATACGTTTACACCGCCCGTTCTCTCCCTTCAGCTTCGGCAGCAGGGGAAAGGACGGGCTTTTGTCGTTTTAAGCGGATTCAGCAGTCCATACGCACCACCCTAGACGGAGATGCACAACCAATGGTCACGCTGTACTGGACAGATCGACCGATTAAACGCGGAGTCTGGCACGTGGATGGAAACAGTTCCAGCGGAATAGTTACCGCCATCGCAACAGTCACGGCGGCTGTATTGGGCGCAAGTGCAGTTATTTGGGCGGCAATCGTAGCCATCAAAGGGAAGCGAATACCAGACGTTACGGCTCTCGAAACCGCGAAGATCGCCGCAAACACCGCGCTTACTGAGAGGCTGAGCAAGGAGATTGATTCTCTTCACGCCATCCAGGCGCAGCAGGCCAAAGACCTCAAGGAAGCGCGAGACGAGAACTTTGCCACGCAGCGCAAGATGCTCGAGCAGGAGGTTGCTTTCACAAAGCAGATTGCCGAGCTCCAAGACGGTACCAGGGCACAGCGCATCCAGTACGAGGAAACGGTCTCCAAGCTTCAAGACGACATCGTAGACCTGAAGACGGAAAACGAGAATCTTAAAACCAGCAACGCACTTCTCACGAGCGACAATTCCACGTTGCGGGAACAGGTTAGCACGCTGCAGAGAAATCTTGAATCGGTTTCAGCGGCGCTTCGTGCAAAAGGCGGTAGCCCTGAGGAAGCGGTAAAAGCTAATCGACGCTCCACTGACAAGAAAGGATCGGAATCATAATGGCAGATGCAATTTCAACCGCACTTCACATAGTTACCGACATCGCGATTGCCGATGCGAAGATCAGCGCAACGGCAGTTGGTGACACCTGCGACATCGACATCGACCCAGGCCTTGATGTTGGATTCGTCCGGCTGAAAGGCAACAAGAAGGTCAGAATTGTCGGGCTTGTGTTGGAGCGGACGCAGTAAGCCTTAAGCGTGATCGTACAGCCAAAATCCAATTTGCTCTTCCGTCATGGCGATTTCACCGGAAGGGTCCAGGATTCGAAGCGGGATGCCGTAAGAAGCGCCGAACGTGCTCTCGCGGTCATCTGCATCCCAACCGCGAGCGCCTGCAAGAGCTTCTTCTAGCGTGTCGTATTCTTCGCTGATTTCGGCGCCGTGACTTAGTGTGATGAGTGTGTACATAGATGGATTTTAACACATGAACCCAGCCTTCCGACTCCAACTCCTTGCCGTCGCACAGCACTACGCGAGCGCCGGCGTCAAGGAGCATGGCGGCAACAATCGCGGTCCGGAGGTTGAACACTTCCTCAGGGTGGTAGACGTTCCGCCGGGTGAGCCGTGGTGCGCTGCAGCGGTTGTTACGTGGGCATGTGAAGCCTATCTGAAATCAGAAGGCGATTCAACACCGACGGCTGCCGACTTCAAAGGCGCGAAGGTTTGGTTGGGGCTGAACTACTTCATTCCCTCACCCGCCGTCGCTGCCATTGAAGCCAATGCGAAGAGGCGGGGGATATTCAAGCCTAAGACGTGGACGCCTACGCCGGGCAGTCTGGTGATTTACCACTTCCCAACGGGGAATCACATTGGGGTGGTTGACCAGATGGTGGGTAAGACTCTCCACACCATCGAGGGAAACACCGGCAACGGCTCAGACCGAGACGGTGACGGCGTTTTTCGCAAGAAGCGGGATTTGACGTATGTTGCCGGGTTTGTAGACCTCGGCAATCAGTAGCATGTAGTTGATGTGACAAATTCTGTCACGTTAGTAGTTCGAACTCTTCGAATTTCTCGATCAGTTCATTGTAGCAAGGAGTAAGAAGATGTCCGCGACCAAGACAGTAAAGAAAGCAACCGGTGTCTATTTGGATACCGGGTTCGGTGAAAATGTTGCCTACTTGCGAGGCCTCGCTCTGATGGTAGGCGATTCGTTGGCAGTTGAAACTAACGAGCGATTCTATCAGGTGAACGTTGAAAAACTGAAGGTAACAGGCTTTCAGGGTGAGGTAGGCACTGCTGATATTGAGGCCAGCGGAATCGCCATTAATACCCTGAGCGAGAACGGCGATCCGATTCCCGGGCTCACGGTCGCAGTTAAGATCGGCCTTGTAAATCAGGATCTCACGCTCAATGTCACAGAGACGCTGAACGACAGCCAGACGAAGCTGCCAGAGGCTAAGGCAACTTACAACGGGGTAGTCGGCAGTCTTGTGCGATACGTTTAAGTAGTTCTCAGGAAGGGCGGTTCGATGTCCAATTACAACGTAGGCGGAGGGGCAATCAGCGGATACCTAGCAGACAATCCTGCCTACGTTAGCGGCAGCAGTACTGTTCCGTCTCCTAGAGGAACGTTGCCCGCGCCATACGATACCGGACGCTACACCAATGGCGCATCGTTCACCTATACGATTCCGGCTACCAATGGACCGCACCGTCTTGTATGCTGGCTTGTTGAGAATGCCGGATATACGACCGGCGGCCGCAAGTTCCATGTAGACGTGAATGGCCAGAGGTGGCTTACGGACCTCGACATCTACAGTGAGGTCGGCGCCAACGTCGCACTTCCAAAAACTATAGATACCCAGGCGGTAGGTGGATTCATCACCATAACGATTACACCACACGTTGGAAACGGTATGCTCGCCGCAATTCAGATTGACCAGGGGCTTAGTATTTTTGAGCAGATTCTAAACGAACTGCGATTCCAAACGCCACATATTCAACGATTGGCAGACGAGCTGCTGCCGCCACCAATAGGAGACTAAAAATGCTAGAGAATCTATCGCCGACCGAAAAGCATGACGCTGCGGTACGCATACTCGCAATCATCAACGCAGACGCGAAAAGCCTTGGGCTTGGTACGGATTTCTCCGCTGGTGATGACGGTCCCCTTAACCACAAGCTTAATGCATCGGATTACGATGACGCTTATAACGTCCCAAACGATCCGATTCAAACGGATGATTTTCTCACTTTGATTAATGGCGACGAATCCGAGCAGATCGGCATCCCGGAGAGCGCGCGTTTGTCGATGTATTTGACGCCCGGTTCTATCCGAATCGGTGATTCTAACATTCAATCAATGCTTGGGAAGATATTCACTCCAGGTGCAACCCCGATCAGTCATGCGGCCATTGTGGCAAAGGGAACTCGCCCGGGCTCGCTAATTGAGCATGAATTTGGTACTGGCTTTCGCACAACAGACGATGATGTTGCATACGTTCGACAGAATCAAGGATCCCTATGATCGACCGTGATAAGTTAACCGAATACCTGAAGGAGGACCCCGATAAAATGGGGTTCGCCGCGCTCATTGAAGAAGGACGGCCAAATGCGTTGGCTGCGCTTATGAACGCCAAGCCAGACGAGGAGACACCGAGCAAAGCAGAAGAGATGTTCGGCACAGGTGCCTTCGTGAGCGACGAGGACTGCTCGCTGGTGGTGTTTTCCTACTACGAGGAGATCGCGCCTGAGCATGGCGGCGCAAACGGTCCGATTGAGGCAGGAGAACCTGAGTAATGGCGACTACCTTCAAAAAGGTACGAGGAACACTTGTTACGGCGACTATTACCCAGGCATCCCTCGCCAACTCGGCCGGACGCGTAAGCGCACAGATTGACTTGCAAGATGGAAACAGTCAACTACCAGATGAACTCCTGATTGAGTGGTTCTTCACCGCTGGCACGTCTCCGACTTCTGGTAACGCTACAGAGCTCCATCAAGTTTGGGGCGACGATGAAGGAACCCCGCACATTGACGGTGGCTTGGCGGCAACAGACACCGGATATACAACCGGGCCGCCTTCCGCCTCTACAATCCGCAGTTTGGGAATCGAGCAGCTCTTGGCGTTTATCTCAGGAGGCACGACAGGCGAAGCGTTCAAAGGTTCAATTCTTGTTCCTGTACGCGCTCGGTATTGGAGCGGATTCGTTTATAACGGCTCCGGCGTAACCGCCAACGGTACAGGTACGAACTTCTGGCTCCGGGTGACACCGATTTACTACAGTACAACCTAATGCCATTACAGCGGCCCCTACTTATCCCGAAGAATGCGATTTTGCACCCGGAGTTTTGTGATCGCTTTGGGCGGCCGGTTCTGGCTTTTCATTCGCAGTCCGGAGCAATCGCGCCAGCTGGCGGAGGGGTTGTGTTCAACCGGGGCGCTTCTGGCGGGCGGGGTGCAGCGCATACAGATTACACATTCGACCGCGGCGGCATCCGTAAGGCGTCTGCAACTACAAGCGCTGTGGATTTCGGGAGATCGAAGCAATGGGAAGACGGTGGCGCAGTTACCATTTGGGCGCACCATATGCCGACGAACTTTGCCGGATTCCCGACTCCCCTTAGCTGCTGTGCTTCCGGCGCTTTGAATGGATGGGAACTCGGAATCAATTCTTCGGGCAATGCTCGCCTGTTCTGCTCGAGCGGAACGAGCGCGTCAATCGTTTCTACTGCATCCCTATCTACCAACCAGATTATTACCCAGATGGGAGTAGTGCTGCCGGGTGTCGCATGGGGTGGGCTTTACATTAACGGAGTGCTTCAGACTGTGACAGGTTCGGCGACTCCGAACAGTCCGACATATGCTACTTCGTTGAAGATCGCCAATAGGGCCGGTACCAACTTCGGCAATCTCATCGTGTGGCAGGCGCTTGTTTGGAATAAAGTGCAGTCTCAGCAGTTAGCCGTCCTGCTGGATAGGGATCCGGACCTCATGTGGTGGTGGCCAGGCAAAGAGGCGAACAGAACGATATTCCTACCGGGTGCGGCAGCAGGAAGCGGAGCAGGCCCGCTAATAGGGCCAGGCAGGCTAATCGTTGGAGGCATTCATAATTCCGGAAGGTTGGTTAGATGTTAGCACTTGGCAACGTCCATCCCGGCAGCACTCTATATATTCCCTTCGAAACCTTCGCGGGCGCAACCGGCGCGCCGATCACCATGACCGGCTTTGCGGTGGGCGACATCAAGATATATAAGGACGGCTCAACCACCGAACGCGCCTCCACCTCCGGCTTCACCCTTCTGGATACAGACGGGACCGATTTTGACGGCATCACAGGCATTCAAGGATTCTCGATCGACCTGAGCGACAACACGACCGCCGACTTTTACAAATGCGGATCCAAATATTTCGTTGTAATCTCGACCGTGACTGTAGACGGCCAAACGATGAGCTTCATCGCGGCTCACTTCCGGATCGCCTACGAGAACGCGTTTCTTTCCACGTTTATAGCCACCCTGAGCAGTCAGACCTCATTCACACTAAGCGCAGGACCTGCTGAGGACAACGCGCTTAAGGGAATGCAGGTAATCGTTCAGAATGCCGCTTCCGGCGTCCAGAAGTCGATGTGCGTCATATCGGCGTATACCGGCAGCACAAAGACTGTGACGCTTGCGGCAGGAGCTACGTTTACCGCGGCGGTTGGCGATAATATTTCGGTATTGAATCTTGCTCCACTGCAACCGGTTACACCAGGTCGTACCGTTGTAGTGGACGCTAACGGGGTCGCTGATGCAAACCTGATTCGAATCCTTGGAACACTTCTAACTGAAACCGCTGGCCAATTAGCAGCCGGTTTTAAGAAGTTCTTTAATGTTACGGCGCCTACTGCACAAGCCGACAATCTACCATTGAATACTGACTATACTTCTGCTCGAGCTACGAAGATCGACTTCCTGACAGGAGACGCATACGCAAGAATCGGAGCAGCAGGTGCCGGACTTACCGCGTTGGGAGACACTCGAATCGCGAATCTGGATGCGGCAGTATCAACAAGGCTAGCTAGCGCGTCCTACACCGCGCCTCCAACCGCTGCACAGAATCGCGCCGAAATGGATGCCAATTCCACGAAGCTTGCAAATCTAGATGCCACCGTCTCATCTAGGTTGGCCTCTGGCTCATATACGGCACCGCCTTCTGCCGCGGCTAACCGTGCGGAAATGGATTCGAACTCTACCCAGTTGGCAAAAATTGGAACGCCAGCCGGCGCATCACTCGCAGCAGATATTGCAGGAGTTCCGACCGCATTGCTTGACCTTGCTAACGGCGTTGAAACCGGCTTAACACTCCGCCAGGCCATGCGCCTGATTGCAGCTGCAGAGGCCGGACAGATAAGCGGAGCGGCAACAACAACCATTGTAATCAAGGCGGCCGGCGTTCCCGGTACGACCAGAATCACGGCTACCGTTGACGCGGACGGGAATCGCTCGTCACTTACCTTGAATCCATAAAATGTGGCCACGAAGATACTTTTCAGTTAGATATTGGGCTGCGCGGTATTGGCCAAAGGTTGGCGGCGGTTCACCTGTCACCAATGCCGAGCCCGTCTGCGTCACGCTCACCGCTCGAGCTAAGCCAGTCGTGACCTTGACAGCCCGTTCTAAGCCTGTGGTAACGCTAACCAAGAGGGAATGCTAATGGCCACGTTAGAGCTAACCAGGGGTGATACCAACATATGGGACGGGGTAGCGAAGATTGACGGCGCGGAGATAGACCTTAACCAGTACGCCGTTTGGTTTACTGCGAAGAAGAACCAAAACGATCTCGATTCCGCCGCCGTCTTTATGAAGACCGTAGGCAGCGGAATCACGCTTAAAACGCAGTCTGGTGGTACTCTCGGCGGCTTCGTGATTGAACTACCACCGAGCGACACATTAGGGCTCGTGTATGCGTTTCCGCTCTGGTACGACGTTCAGGTAAAGGGCTCCGACAACAAGGTTTATACAGCGGACTCCGGCACCCTCTCCGTCGCGCTGGACGTTACGCGGGCGACGAGTTAGCCTCTGGCCCTACCTTCTTCAAGGCTTCTGCCAATTTACGAACCTCCGTAGTTGCCCGTCCTGCGTGGAGTGCGGACAAATGCCATTGAGATGTCGCTGCGGTCAACGCTAAACAGGCTTTCGCCATGCCTCGTCTATACTCTAGCGAAATTATAGGATTTCCCCTGTAGATTCTCATATCGTTCTCCTTTGCATCATTCTACCATAGCAGGAACCCCGCTCCCTCACGCCTAATCTTCGCCGCATGGATTACCTGCCCGGCACCGTCCTTCGCCTCCTACCGAACCAACTCCAAGGCTTTCCCTCTGCCTGCTATGTCGTTCTTCACGTCGAGGGTGCCACCGCTCAACTCTGCCTCGCCGGAGAAGACGAGAACGGCGACGTTTGCACAACCGAAATTCTATTAACTACTAACATCTACAATCTGTCGTTCTTCAAGATTCTGCCGGTGGTTGTGCCGATGAACATTGAACCTGAGTAACTCCGTGGTAAACAGTGGCTATTTGTATACTCGTACAGGATTGTCTACTCATGCCGCATAATCCCGGTTCATGCTTAACAGAATCATCCTCGTCGGGCGTGTGGACCAAAAGTACGGACTGACGTACAACAAAGGCGGCATTCCCAGAGTAGAGTTTCCGCTGACTTTTGAGAAGCTCGAAAAGCCAGCGGATGACAACGAGTATATCGTGAGCTTTATTGATGTGAAGCTTGTACGGCAGCCAGCAGTATTCTTTGACAAATACGTGAAGCAGTTAGCCCTGGTTATGGTTGAAGGCAGGCTGCAAGTCAAACGGTATACCCGGCGGGATGGGGGCAAAGGAATCTACTACTCCATCATTGGCAGCAATATTGAGATTATTGACAACGTCGGACCCTGGGAACATCTACGGAAGACTGATACCGGCAGGCAATATGATTATGATGACGTTGATCCCTTCGCTGATGAGCCGGGAGGCGGGAATCCAGGCTGAGGATTAAAAGCCCCGCCTGACTTACCAGACGGGGCTCCCTGATTGGCCGACTAGGAGGAGGGCGCAATCAAGCTTTACGAAGCAGTAAGGGTATCACGCGGGACTCTACGAACTCGCGGACTCGCGCCTCTTTTTCGTCCTCATCATTTACCATCACAATGCCGCCAGCCTCCTGGTAGAGTGCGCCGATCTCGTCTGAGGTAACGATCTTGCCGCCGTCCTGTGTCTCATCTACGAAGGCGCTCCATCCGACCAACATATCTAAGAGGTGAGAGGTGGGGGATTCTCCCCTCACCTCCTCTTCAATTTTCTTCTCTTCTGTCTTCATGGCTTACCCCATCCTGCTTCTCGGTAGATACTTCTGAGTGTTCCGGGCTTGATGTCTCCGTGGTGTCTAGGGACTATCACCCTGCCCGGCCTCTCCGGGTGCGTATAAACATCGTGCGGTCCGTCTTGTCGGGCTAACTCCCATCCGTCGGCGGTTAGAAGTTTCTTGAGTTCTCGAACCTTCATGCTATTCCCTCCTCCTTACTTATCTACTCGCTCGGCTGGAAGGGATTAGGAAAGGGAGGCGGAATATTATTTGGAATATTTTCTGTAGATTTTGCAGTGCAGAATGGTGTTTTAGCGCCCGATAATATCTGACAAACAATGTTGACAAATGAAGGAATAAATAGCGGTGGCATGAAATTAGACTCGCACACTCTTACTGATCAGGTTGCCGCATTCGATGAAGATACCTACGCCGAAAGAGTCGGCATACCATCTTATCCATGAACTCTGTTTTCTTGGTGCGATTGCGTTTTCTCTATTGTCCGTTGCAGGACTGACACACCTGCTGCTGTGGTTGCTATCGAAAATCACACTACACGAAACCCCTGTGTGGTTGCTAGCGTTCGTATATGGCTGTGACATCGTTTTGTCTGCAATCTTCGTAGTATTATGTGTAGCGCTACATACAACGCAGATGAGCCAATGGTTTGAAGAAATTATCCAGACATGGCGTGCCAAGTTTGAAAAAGCTAAGGGCGAAGCAGAAAACCGGCAAGTCATAATAGACGGACACAGTGGAGTGCCCGCCTTGGAGAAACCCCAAAATGACAACCAATCAGAAGAACCTCAAACGAATATTCTCGGTAAATAACACTTCGGGTATGCTCGCTGGTGTGTGGGGGTTCCTGCTTGGCGGGGCGCTCGTAAATACGACCAGTGTAGGTGTTCTTTACACAGTAGGGGCTCCACAGTGGCTTATCTATTCGGCAGGAGCAGTGGTAACGGTCTCCGTTTTAATAGCCGGCGTCTTCATGCTTTGCATGGAATACGTTAACCCATCGGTCCGAAATACAAAGGAATTTTGCCACATCGTGGTTCTTGCAGGCAAGTATGCGTTGCTCAGTCCTTTGGTTGTCCCTGCGTTATTAATCCTCTTGCTTACGTGGCGATGGCTTATGCTGGCATTTATCTGGGTGTACTTAGTCCCGAAGATAAGGCGTGATATCTCGTTCGCCCGGAGCGCAGCATCAATTTAGCCACCGATACAACGCCACCTTTATTCCAGGCAACAAAAAGGGCCGGGGATTAACCCGGCCCTCTCTGCTTTCGCGATCAGGAATAAATCCCTCTCGCTGTCTCGTGCCCTTAGAGGGCTATGGTTAGGTGAATCCGGATGGGTTCGAGCCATCTCCTCCTAGCGGTTTTTACACTGCTAGGCGTTCCCCGTTTGTCACTTCGGACTCATGTTGCAGAACTCTTACGCGGTCCTGCGTACGGCTTGGATGTACGCCGATTTATTCCATCCCAAGCGAGGGTATCTATCCCTGCCGCGCCTTGCTCTACGTCGTCACGTAAAGCGTAATTCCGGCCGCATTCTCTACCGGCACCGTCTATACAGGCAAATAATACTAAATCCCCGCAATCCTGTCAAGTAGACACAGCAAAGCCCGCTGACGGGGCATCTCGCCAACGGGCTTCACTTTCCTTCGTTCAACCAGATTATACCGCTAAATGGTCATCGGTCGCAGGAGTTTGCCGACGTCCACTACCTGAGCCTTCCGCAACTCCATAGACATCTTCGCGGCCATTTGTGCGCCTTCCTGAACGGCTTGCTGTCCTTCGGGTGATTTGACCCAGTCCTGCGCTGCTTTGGCTAAATCTTTGTCCATAACTCGATTATACTGTCGCAATATCGTCGTTCATCACATGCGGAAAACACAGCTTGAACTGCTTGACTAGTTCATCCCCATCACACCCGTTCTCCTGAAGAATACTCAGTAAGAGTTTTGGCGATAACACTTCAAGCATGCCGAGCGGTTTTAGTTTTTGACCCTTTTTCATGCCCCGATTATACCGTAAACTGGAAAAACGCCTTTTTCCTGATTCCGCCTCCGCCAACCTCCCGCGAGTAGAACCACAGGAGGGCAACATGCTACCACTCAAACAGATACTCATCCTCGCATCCATCTACAACGGGCGCAACAGCCATGCCGGCCTAACTCACGGGCTCGAAGGTGAGCCGAAGCGGGAGATCGAACGCCACATTGCTCACATGGTGACCGCAGGATTCATTAAGGTCTGCGGAGGCAGCATCCCTTACTTTATGCTCACGAAATTGGGACACGAGAGGCTGATCGAGGCGTCGGCGCCGTTTGCGGAGACCTCCGCCTCCCTGAGCGCTTGACATCTCAAGCCCGCGTTCGCTTCTTCTGCGCCTCCACCGGGCTATATAGGCGGTGTTGCACCTCAATGTCCGCCTGGGCGAAGGCGACGTATCTCTGCGTCATTTGCAGGTTCGTGTGACCGAGGAGCATTTGAAGAGAAAAGACGTTGCCGCCTGCGCGTAGGAACTCCACGGCGAATGTGTGCCGGTAGCGGTGCGGATGCGCATTGTCGACGCTGGCACGCTCGCCCCATCGGACGACGAGTTGCAGAAGGCCGCTGCGGGTAAACGGGCCGCGCTCCCCCATAAACAGCATATCCTCAGTCGTCCGGCCTTCTGATCGGACATAGTCGAGGATCGCCTTTGTTGTCGTCTTGTGGAACGGCAGCGAGCGGGTTTTACCCCCTTTCCCCAAAACCATCACCCTCTTGCCCAAAATGTTCAGGTCCTTGTAAGGCAATCCGCAAAGCTCAGTCGCCCTCAAGCCAGTATCCAACATAAGGTAGTGCATCGCTACATCTCGCTTTGGGTAGTTGCCGGCTTTGGCCGCCTTCAGGAGCTTGTCGCATTCTTCAGCGGTGTACGGCCGAATCTGATCGGCCCTGGCGATGGGCGCCGCGATCCGATCCATTGGTGAGACCGACAGAATCCCCTCTTCGATGCACCAGTTGAAGAAACTGCGAAGGTGTCCGTGAACGGTGTGGACAGTGCGAGGGCGCACAGCCTTTGTGCATTGAGGATTCCCCCAGCGCCCACCTTCTTCTTCATGGCCATGGGTCAGGTAATGGAGGTAGCCGCGCAGCGCCGTACGGTCAATGACCTGGATGTTCTTCTTCTTCAGGAACCAATCCAGCTTATTGAGGATATCCCGGCGGCGTTCTATGGTGCGGGAGGAGTGTTGTTCGATGTCGCAGGAGAGATGCCAGCCTTCCGCAGTTTGCTCTAATTCTGAAGTGGCGAGCAATTCGGAGGCGTCTGGCGCGCTTGACAAAATCTTCAAACGCGGAGCTGAGTTGAGCATTTTGGTCCCTTTTCTTGGCAGAGAATCGGGACCGCAACCTAAAACGCGGAAGTCAATTTGAGCGTGAAACTTGATTTTTGTATGGAGCTGAGGGGATTCGAACCCCTGACCTCCGCGATGCGAACAAGGATTTTGAATCCGTGCTCGAATCGATCACATTCACGCTCAAATGACTTTGCTGAACGGTCCCATTTTTGATTAACGCGGAGCTTAGTTGAGGTGGCTGGTTTTTGGACTTACAAATCTAATCTGGTTTGCGACCGCTCGGCCATGTACTTATCAACCATGCTTTCCATCAGCACTGCCGCATAATGGGCATCGTCGCCCGTGCGCGGCCAATCGTGGATATACCAGGGCGGATCCGTCTGGTAAAGAATCACGTGCGCTAGTTCATGCGCCATGCGCCGATGTCGGATGATCGGATTCGGATGATGCTCGATTCGGATTACCTTCCGCTTGTGGCAAGTCCCAGACTCCCCTTCATCGCCGATCCACATGTCGTATTTGTAATGGCGGGCTACGAATTCATATTCCTGATCGCTGCGCGGCCATATCCAGTGGTTGACCCGTCGCAGCCTGCGAGTACACACGCGAACGACTGATTCATAGTGCCTGACGCATATAAGATTGGTTGGTACGATTCCCATACCGAGTCACTCGCTGGACGATGTGGTTTCGGTAGTGGTAAAAGCGGGTTAAGTTTGGTATGATGAACGGTAATAGGAGGATCTCCTTCCATGCCTGGGATTAATAGCATTCGCGATCTCTCGCCCGGCGATCTCTACACCCAAACTGGACGCGATGTTTACGAATTGGTGGCTATATGCGAGCGGCCAACACTAGTGATGCGCAACATCGTTACCGGGGACGAAATCCGGGGTGCTTATGATGGCCCCAACTTTGGAAAGATGATTAGGCTGATTCCTTCCGAAGCAGTTACGGCACAACCGCTTGGTTGTGTGGATCATACACAAGAGTCAGGAGGCGCTCCGTAAACATGGCTGTATCCTTCGCCCTGTCCTGATCTGGAGGATCGATTTCGTGGGCGCATTTATTGGCATTTTGTCGAATTTTGTCAACCCAAGGCTTCATCGCAGGTGTAATGAATCCGGCTGTTGTAAGTGCGTCTATACAGGCGGCGAAAGTATCGCCGGCCTTTGCTCCAGCCTTATCCACCGCTGCATGCATCAACAACGTTCGACACGACAATTCGGCCGACGTGAACGCTCCAATACCTATGCATCGCCTGACCTCTTGATATAAAAGTTCTACGGTGGGCGGTAGGTTTACAACTGGACTCCCAAAGGTCACTGGCGGCCAGATCGTGCCATCTGATCTGATGGCCACGGGCTCAGCGCAACCAGGGCATATCAGCCATTTTCCGTGCGAATGTGGGTAATAAGCGATTAGCGGCGAACTTACTTTGCCGCAGTCGGGACAATTAAACTCAACCCAATCCTTCTTGGTGTGAATGCTGAAGAACTGAAAATCTGCATATCCTCGAAACTGTCCTTTTGCCAACAACCACCTCCCTATTCGCGGTCCTCATCCCACTCATCCCAAAACAGAATCCGGTAATCAAACTGCTGCGGCAGACTCCATGCCACCAATGAAAAGTTAAACTCTGCCGGCCAGCTGGTACGCCACCTACTTGCCATCGTCAAGTCTCCTCATTTCGGATCAGGATTGTGATCCACGAATACAGGGCGAATTTCGATCTTCTCAACGACGCCTAGTACGTCAGGGAAAATGAACCCTTCATCCGGGCCCGGCTTATGCGTTTCGCCTGGCTGCACAGGTTTGTCGTCCCAGTAAATAGCATAATCTTTGGCACTCATCTCGTTCTTGTTACCCGCAGCGTCATAACCCGTGATATCCGCGCTCACATGGAAAATGGGCTGTTTACTGATGTTTTTCCAAACGATTTTTGCTTGACGCGCAGGTTTGCCATTGCTTGCCATTGTGAAGGGCGCCGGCTTGACAGAGATGATTTCAACCTCTTGTTCCGCAGGTATTCCGCTCTCGACCCTCGGAGGCGGAGGCTTGAATGCTTCGGCGTTGTTGGTGGAATTCGTAGGTGCATTACTGCTGGAATCGGCACACCCTGCCGCGAACACGACAATGGGTAATAGAGCGACAGCAATCGATCTACTTCTCATCGCCAACTCCTGGCCTCGGCACAAACTTGCTCGCCTTCCGCTTCTTTATCTCTTCGGCAGCCTCATCCAGCGATTCGGCGGTCTTCGCGTCGGGCTCGCCTTTGTACGCGGCCAAGTGTTCGTAATCTTCCTCTTGCTTATCCGGATCGAAAGTGATTCCGCGGATCGGACGCTTGTTGCCGGGGTTCTGGCCGCCTTCCACTACGCGCAGAGGCGCCTTTCCTTGATTGCGGCTCGACTTGATCTGAATCAAGAGTCCGATTTCCTCCTGATCGTCTTCTGGCAGAGACTCGAACTGCTCGACCCACCTGCGAAAATGGGGGCTTACCGGAGCATCTTCGTCATTGAGAACATGCGAACTCTCTTCAGTCCAGATAGGCTCTTTAATTGAATAGGGGGTTTGAGCATAAATCGATCTCAGCAACTCCCTGTCATGGTCAAAGGCTAAGTTGAGGTTCAACCCTGTGATGTACTTTTCAACCGTCCTTACAGACGGAATCGGAGGCAACCCGTTGGAGCGCTTTGGCTCGTCAGCCTCGGCCCTGGACCATTGGCTGGCTTGCACTCCAGCCGCCTCCGCGCAAGCTACTACGCTTAACCGTTTGGATTCTCTCGCTCTTCTGAGGGCTTCCCCAAACGTCATGATGTGATTCCTTATGAGTGTTTGCATAGTCGAATATCACTACGGTTCATAACAGAAATGTTACTGTGATTTAACACACAAAGCAAGATATGAATTCGTAACAATAATTAACACGTTTGTATTGATTTTCCGTAGCAAACATGTTACTATTTGGCATGAGCACACAAACCGAAACCCTATCAAACGGCGCAACACCGCAAGGCTCGCACCCCAACGGGATACGCGGGATGCGCTTGCTGTTCGGCTACTCAATAGCTGAACTTGCCAGACACGTCGAACTAAAAGCCTCTGCAATCTCCCGATGTGAGGCACGAGGGATCGGAATTGGCCCCCGCAACTGGAAAAAGCTGGCCGATCACTTTGGTGTCGAAACGTGGGAACTGCACGATCCTAACCTCGCAGAAAAAAAATCGCATCAATTTGTCGAAAATCGTAACAAATCTGTTGCAATTCCATAACAAACGTGTTATCATCCTTCTGTAGTTGACCAAACGAACTCAGGAGGCGGCGCGATGCGAGACTATCCCGAAGAGTACGACCAATCCCACTTTTGCCAGAACTGCTGGAAGCAGGGACGGGAAACGCTTCTGGACTTTGAAGGTGTTGAATGCGACGACTGCAAAGCCGCCCGCTTAGCCAGTGAAGCTGAATGGTCCGCCATCCGCAAAGAGTTCAAGCGAAATTCTCAGAGGTCAGTCAGGAAGTTCAACCGACGCATCGCAGCGACGGCATAGCACTTAAGCAGTAGCGGGGAGCAAGGAAGAGGGACATGTTGAGATTTTTTGAGCGGTTAATGGTCGAGACGGCGTTGCGGCTCAACACTTACCAGCGCCGCCGCGAGAGTCGCAGGTTGGCACTCAGTATGGCGCGGCTGTATCAGATTGATTCCGACTGGCTTCGGCTGGCACCGCGATGAGCCAAGACGATTTCCCCGCCCGAACTGCACGCATCAAGGCGGGATTCAAAAGTGCAGCCGATTTGAGCCGGGTTATCCCCTACTCTGCGGCGCACATCCGCAACGTGGAGCGAGATGGCAGTCTCCTCACCGAGCGGTTTATGAAGCATTTCTGCAACGCCTGTAATTGCGGATCGGACGTGCTTCTATTTCGATCAGGGACCGTGACCCAGCGGAAGGGTCAAAAACGAGCAAGGAGACGGGCGGCTAATCGTCGCCCTACTCCGACTAAGGTTTCGAGATGAACGTACCATCCCAAAACGCCCTATACCGCTCCGCCATCACAGGCATCGTGATCCGGGTCACCAACGTGTACGACGACCCTGCCATAAGTGAGACGGTGTATGTCGGTGTTGATCTGGTTGCTCCTCTGGAGTCGGGCTGGCGGTTAGCACCTGTTATTAGCCTGCAGCAGTTGAACGAGTGGTTTGTGGCGGTGCCTGTGTTGGCGGAGGCGGCTTAGATGGCAGAGACAAGATTCAGCAAGACAGCGCACTGCTGGTATTCGCAGAAGGCTGCAGATGCACAGGGCACCGCTCTGTACCAAATGGAGGACGGCTCCACAAAGCATGTGACTGCTGTTTACGAATCCGAGGAATCCGGAAAACGGAATTACCAGTGGGACGACAGGCAGTACCTCGGAATTGGGACTTATGTCGGCCAAGGGATGGCACGGACATGAACCAGCCATCACTCGAATTCGAGACTGAGTATCAACCCAAATACCTTGCTTACTGCGCGGCCAACGGAAACACGCCGGAGCAGCAGTTAAAGGCAGACGCGAACGCTTACCCTGGCGGCAAGATGTGCGGATTCATTCTGTGGGTCACCCGCCAGTCACCTATTTCCGAAACGGAAACACCTTGAGGGTTTGATGATGAGCCTTACAACAGTCGAATTAGCCCAATCCTACGGCGACTACTGCGCCTCATGTGTTCGCAGCGGCATAGGCATCATAGCCTTTGCGGATTAGCCGTGGTTGCGGGAGACGGGCGCATTGGTGGTCTCTTCGACATGGACGCAGATCGGTGATGAGCGAAAGGTTCCGGTGGTTTCATGAGCCATACACTTGAAAGCAAAATCTATCACGCGTTAAAAGAGCAGTTTCCTGGAGACTTTGCGTGGGCAGCGGGCGCGCAAACTGCAACTAAGATTGCCGAGGCTCACTATGCCAAGTCAGAGCCAGATCATGGCAACTTCAGGCTTGACGAACATATTGATCCTGCACTACTTGACCCTCTAGTTGAATCTTACATGCTTGACCGTGACGAGCGCGGCGCACAGATGGCCAACTTGCCGTCCTTCAGCGAGTGGTACGCGATGGCCTCGGATCCGAATGCACACCAAAAGATCGCGGAGCCGGATTGGTTCAAAGCGGCAGTCAGAACTGACGGCTGCGATTGGGAATGCATTCACTGCGGGGCTGGCTATCATATGCAGCCGGTTACGGAAACCTGCTCTGTTATAGACTGCCCAATGAACCTTTTACGGCCAACCGCCTCCATGGCCCAGCCGGTAGAGGGTGAGGTGGCTAAGCCTTCCGCTACTGATGGTGAGCGATGGTACCCCGACACAGGAGACCTTGCCGCGTTCGCGCGTCCGTATTCCAGGCATCCAGATGGATGGGAGCTAGCGGCACAGGAAGGGCTTACCAAGCGTGAGGCGTTCGCCAAGGCGGCTATGCAGGGAATTATCGCTGCGCAGTCAGGATTTATGATTGATGGCATCCCCGTTCTCCAATACCATGCCTGTGCCAGGGAATCTGTCAAGTACGCCGATGCTTTACTTGAGGTTCTATCCAAATGAGCCACATCTTCAAGTCCGACCCCGTTACCGGCGATCTCATTCACGATGGGCTCATCCGGCAAGGCTGTGATTGTCGAGTCTGCGTGGCCCGCGTCGTAATCGCTGAGGCAGAAGGCCGATGAGCACCTACGACTACTGGCGCGAAGCCGTCGAAATCGGATTGGAGGAGATTGACGTCCGCCTGACACCCGATCAGGTTGAATCGCTTTCGCGATCGGTGGAGCATTCCCACGAAATGTATGGCATGGCAACCGGGCGAGACTGCATCCCTAATCCGATGGTCACGGAAATCAATGAGCAGAAGCGGCTGCATAAGGCGGAGGTTGAGATAACTGACCGCCAGCATTCAGAAGCGATCAAGGAGCTGCGAGACGAGAACTGCCGGCTTAGATGCCGCCTTCAGGACATGGGCCGAGAGTTGCAGGAGGCAAAGCGTAATGTTCGTTGACTACTCCGACTGCGCCGCCACCGCCAACGATGAGGCCATCCGCGACCGCAACCAGATAGAAGGCCGCGCCTGCCATGTTTGCCCGACCGGGGTCACGGAGCCCGGTGAAGAGATATGCCCGGATTGTACGGCGGACGAGACCGCCGATATCACACACGAGATAATGGAGGCCTTAAAAGATGCCGCGTAGATCGAACAAAGCCAATCAACAGCCCCCCCCTGCCTGCCGAAGAATTCAAAGCGCCTGCATGGTGGGAGAAGATCAAGCCATTTGCCAAGGCTTATGTTCAGGCTCGAAACACACGCCAAGAAGCAACGGAAGCCGAAGTGTCCGCCAAAGACCTTCTGATGTTTAACTTGCGGTTCTTCAATGGCGAGGTTCTGCCTATGGGTAAGTACGACTTCGACGGCGTTTGCATTGAGCTATCGGCGGAAAAGATCAAGATGCGTGTTCAGGTTGAGGAGGAGCCAGCCAAGGAATCCGATCCCAACCAGACCGTGATTGACGGCACCGTTCACCCTGAGGACGAGGAAGAAGGCGACGGCCCAACCGGTGACCTTTCGCCTCTCGCTCAAAGCCTTCAGGACATCAAGGACCGCGTAGACGCTAATTTGGCCGACGACGGAGACGCGGCCTAACCACTTTCCGGGCGGATCATCAAACTACACAAGCCGTGATATTGGTGGCTTTACACCGCCCGGAATTCAACTTACAGGCAGCCCGCGAAACCGGTTCGTGGGAGCGCTCCGGCCAATACGTGAGGTGCGTTGTGGAAGTCAGAGTGTTCATGATTCACCTGCCTGGGATTACTTTGTTTGGGAGAAGATGCGATGACTGCATTAACCGAAAGACCAAAGACCGAAAAGGCGCCTGTCCGCTTACTCTCCATCACAGCGGAGAACGTCAAGCGACTGCATACCGTTTTTATTGAGTTCGGCCCGGGTGTCACTGTTATCGGTGGCAAGAATGGAGCAGGCAAAAGCTCCACGATTGACGCGATATCCTATGCCATTGGCGGCGAGAAACTGATCTGCGAGCGCCCTATTCGCGATGGCGAGTTAGAGGCATTCGTCCGGTTGGACATGGGCGAGTACATCGTTACCCGGACATGGAAGCGCGACACGGTAGACGGTCCGGTGCGAACGAACCTGATCGTTGCTAATCCAGAAGGCGCGAAGTATCAAGCACAGCAGACACTCCTGAACAGCTTCTATTGTTCGTTCACGTTCGACCCGCTGGAGTTTTCCCGCCAAGACCCAAAGAAGCAGCTCGAAACGCTAAAGGCGCTTGTCGGTTTGGACCTCTCCGAATTGGACCGGGAGCGGGCAGCACTTTACGAGGAACGGACGCTTACCGGGCGTGACCTGACAGCGAAGAAGGGACAACTCACTTCCTGCGTTTTCCATGAGGATGCGCCGGCGGAAGAGGTGGATGTTCAAGCCCTCCAAGATAGACTCGCCGCGGCTTACGAGCATAACGGCGAGTATGACCGGTTCGCTGCAAGAATAGACGCGATGCGCACAGAGACAGAGCGGCGCAAGAACCATGTCGAGAATTACAAGGCTCAGATCAAGGAAACAGAGCGGCAGTTGCAGTTGCTTCGGGACGCATGCAAAGACGCCACCACAGATTACGAAAACGCTGTAAGGCAAACCGAAGAGGCAATTGGCAAACAGGGCACGATGGAGCGCAAAGACACCTCCGCCATTGCCGCCCAATTGACAGCCGCCCGCGACATCAATGCCAGGGTGCGAGACAACGCCCAACGTACCCGGGTTCAGTCCGAAGTGGACAAGATGAATGCCAGGTACGAAGAGTTCACCGCCAAGATCAACGGCGTAGAAGAGCGCAAGCGGCAGGCATTGGCCGCAGTCACCTTCCCGGTAGAGGGCTTGTCGTTCGATGAAACCGGCGTCCTCTTTAACGGAATTCCCTTCTCGCAGGCATCCTCCGCAGAATCACTTCGGGTTAGTGTGGCGATGGGCGCGGCAATGTCACCCAGGTTCCGAACGATGTTCGTCAAGGATGGCAGCCTGTTAGATACCGATTCAATGCGGCTTATGGCCGAACTCGCTGCGGAGCATGACTTCCAGATTCTAATGGAAAGAGTCGGAACGGGCGAAGAGGTCAATGTTGTGATTGAGGAAGGGTTGGTGGCGGCATGACCGCCCTACTTACCGAGCGCGAACAGTTCCTGAAAGAGCGGCAGACGCGTATCGGCGGCACGGACATCGCCGCCCTCCTTCAGGTTCATCCGAATCGCGGGCCGGTACAGGTGTATCTCGAGAAGATTGGCAAGGCCAAGGCGGTTGAACCAAATGACCAAATGAAGCGGGGCACACGTGCCGAGCCTTATCTTGCCCAAACCTACACAGAATTGACCGGCAGGGAATTGGCGAAGTGTCCGACATATCGACACCCTGAATACCCTGAGTGCGGCGTAAGTCCCGATTACATGACGTCCGATGAAGCACTTTTGGTTGAGATCAAGTCGCACGAGTTCTTTGTTTCAAACCAGTACGGCGAATCTGGGTCGGATGTGTTTCCGCAGCACGAAGAAGCCCAATGTATGTGGGAAATGCACATCACGGGGATTCATCAGTGCGAGCTATTCGTCGGGTTTAGCTGGAGCGACTTGCGTACTTATCCGATTCGCTACGACCGCGAAGTTGCGCTCGGCATGGAGGAGGTTGCCCGCAAGTTCTGGCGCGATAATGTCCTCGCTGGTGTTGAGCCGGATATCACAGGCCTTGCAGCCGACACTGCCTACCTAAAAGAGCGAATGCGCAAGGATTCCGGCGCTACCATCAAGGCCGATTACCAGACGGAATTGTTAATTCTAGAGCTTCGTGAAGCCATCACCAACTTCAATATTGCTGAGATGGAGAAAGAACGCCTCTCCAACTCAATCAAGAAGTTTATGCAAGACAACCAGAACGCCGCGATTTTACAGTGGAGCGGTGGCAAGCCAATCACATACAAGACAGACCGCGATTCGGTGGCCGAAACCTGCGACACGGCAATGCTTAAAGCTAAGGCCCCTGAGATTTACAAGCAGTTGAAAGAACTCGGAATCATTGCAGATAGGGTGACGCGAAAAGGCGCCCGCAAACTCTGCCCAAACTTCCCAAAGGAATAGACCGATGACAATGACTGAACGCGGCTCCGCGCTTATGGAGCGCGAGGGTTTCAATGACGACGACATCACCATTATAGACAATTCTGGTGCGGGGCTCATGGAGGCCCAAACACGCGGCGAGATTGATATCCAAATATCAACAGCGCGCAGGTTCCCGCGATCTATTCGCCTATTCCGTGATACAGCACTTGAGATGGCGACCCTTGATGAGCCAACCGCCGATTCATGCTTCTATGTTCTTCCGCGGTCTGGCAAGAACATAGAAGGACCCAGCGTCCGCTTAGCTGAGATTTGTGCTTCTGCCTGGGGGCACATGAGGGTCGAATCCCGAGTCGTTGCGGAGGATGAAAAGTTCCTGGTTGCACGAGCTGCGGCTTGGGACCTCCAAAACAATGTAGCCATTTCAATTGAGGTGCGTCGACGCATAACGGACAAGGGCGGTAAGCGTTATAACGACGACATGATCAGTACAACGGCGAATGCCGCCATCTCTATTGCTCTTCGTAACGCTGTATTCAAGGTTATTCCTGCTGCCTATACCAGAGCAATTTACATGGAATGCCGGCGCGTGGCAATTGGCGACGCCGCAACCCTGGCTGACAAGAGAGCTAAAGTGCTGGTTGCTCTTGCAAAAATGGGGGCCACCAATGACCGCGTATTCATGATGCTCGGCATTCGCGGTGAAGAAGACATCACCCTTGACCACCTCGGAACACTTAAAGGCATTGGAACTGCGATTCGCGATGGCGACACGACCGTTGACGAGGCGTTCCCCCTTCCCGGTGCAGTAGCGGCGGAATTGAAGCCTGAAAGCAAGCTGGCAGAGACGGTTAAGCGTGCCACTAAGAAGCAGGAGGCGCCTGTCGCAGAAGCCGCACAAGAACCAATCTCAGCCCCGCCCCTCTCCGGCAGAGAGCAATTCCGTAACGCCGCGAATGCCATGAACTATCCGGTTCAAGGTGATGAGGATGTGAGGCTTCTGGCTGTCCAGTTCCTCGGCATTGACCGGGATACCGTGCTTACGGATGAGCAGTACATTGCGGCGATTGCTGAGTTGCCGAAGCCGGGGCCGAACGAAAAGCTGTTCGATGACCAGTAACCGAACCTGGGCGCATTTTGACCTACTACAAAGGAGACGACATTGGGAGTATTGTCAGCAGAATTTGAGTTTGAGATTGGCGATGAGGTCATGCACGCGAACGCCTCACTCGGTTCTGACTCGCTGCTAGGAGTAACACCAGCAAAACTGATCGTTGTTGAACGAGTCATTCAGCAGTGCCACGGAGGGATTCAGAAATTCTGTAAGGTGCGAGGAGTGCAGGCAGACGGCAATTTCAGTGGACTGGTAGACATTTGCACCTTTGAGTTACGCCCTTATCCGACTCAATGCGAATTGGACAAGATTAGCGATGCTGCAGAGGAAGCAAGAGACGCCCGGAGTGCCGCCAGACGCATGAGACGCCAGGCTCAGGCAGCAGAAACGGTTGCGGCTAACGCTGAAGCGCGCTGCGAAGAGGTCAAGAGGCCGAGCAGGGATTAGGAGGCGGTTCACATGCCACGAAGCCCGCCTTCAATGGCCCCACCTATTACTTGAGTGATGTCTTAACCGGATGACTGGCCGGGATGACGTAGCATTCCGGCCAACTAACAGATTTTCAGATGAGCCACATCAAGAGCAGCGAGTAAACGTTGATCCTCAGCATGAGGGCGCGATCTCACATGCGCTCAGGCAATAGTGCGAAATAGCAACGTGACTGCCGTGAGAGTGCGGCACTGATTTCAAGAGTTGAGGGGAAGAGAACGCCGGATGCATACGGCGGCGGGCAGGGAAGATTGGATTCCCGCATCGCTGATAAACGATACTTGCTACGCCCCTCAATCGGACTTGCCGCGCATGGCGATCGGGTGGCTACGTTACAGCCCTCTTCTCCTTCAGCCGGGAGAACTGCAACTCCCGGCTCTTTTTAAGATTTGACCTATGAAGCACATCGTTGCCCTATCAGGCGGAAAAGACAGTACGGCAATGACTCTTCTGTTGAGGGAATTACACCCTGACAGGGAGTTTGAGTATGTCTACACGCCGACCGGTGACGAACTTCCAGCCATGCAGATATTTTGGGTCGAACTTGGGCAGATACTCGGAAAACCGCTCATCCCGATTACCTGCGGCGAAACGCTCACATCGCTGATCGTGAAGCAGAATGCCATTCCTAACTTTCGGATGAGATGGTGTACACGGATGCTCAAACTTGAACCGTTCATCGCCTACGCCTTGAGCAATCTTCCGGCAACGCTCTATGTAGGCCTCCGGGCTGATGAGGATCTCCGAGACGGAGCAGTTTACGGCAAGGTTGAAGGCATCACTCAGTCGTACCCACTTCAAGATAACGGCTTCACGCTGGCAAAGGTCTGGGATATCCTAGGCAGATATGGGATCGAGATTCCAGAGCGAACCGATTGCGCTCTCTGCTTCTTCCAGCGGCTTGCCGAGTGGTGGCGCTTATGGGCTTTTAACCGCGACCGATTCAATCTGGGCGTTGCTCTTGAGAAGCTGACGGGTCACACGTTCCGAACACCAGGGCGCGACACATGGCCCGTTTCACTTGAGGATTTAGGCAAACGATTCGAGGCTGGTGACATCCCAAAAGGGGCTGCGCAGATTCAGCTCATTTCCGACCGCCCGCAGATGTGCCGGGCATGCAGTTTATAAGGATTTTGCATGCTCTTCTTGCTCGACATGAACGGCGGCTACGACGAAGCAGCGGGAGAGTTAGGCGTTAAGCCTGCGGATGTCGGGCAACTGATTACGCCGCTGACGAGGTTCAAGAACCATGGACGCCAGCACTTCGGGATAGACAACGGTGCATTCAGCAGGTTCGACCCGAAGGCGTTCCGCAGTCTCCTGAAGCGTGAAGAACCTAACCGCAGCAAATGCCGGTTTGTGGTCGCAGAGGTGTTTGAACGGTGGAAACACCAGCTGGCAGGTTGGCCTATCGCATTAGCTTGTCAGGACGGGCAAGAGGACCTGCCGATTCCGATGGAAGATGAGCCGCCACGCTCATGCGATTGTGAAGGCGGCGCAGGCACTCGGTAAATGGACGCACGTCGGGCGCGTCAACACTCCTGCGAGGCTGGAAATACTGGAGGCCTGGGGTGTCAAGAGCGTGGACGGGAGCGGGATTAGCCAGTACAGCGACATGCGCAGGGATATGGCGACGAGACATGAGCAACTTAGTTTGATGGAGGTTTGAGCAAATGAAGAACCTGCGCGACCTACACGAAATACCCTACAACGATTGGCCCGGCTCCGCACCGCGTGAGCAACTGGTTATCCGCGGCGACGAGATTGGAATCGTTGAGGTAGAGCCAAAGGAGGCTGCCATGCCACCGGAGAGAGACGAGCACGATGAAGAACCCGCTGACATGACGCTCTGGGAAACCGTGCTGTGTTTTGTGTTCTGCCGCCCTGGTGCCACGCTCTGCGCCGTTGTGACATTCTGTTGCGCTGCGTTCGTGGTGTTCGCGCTGATGATGGGATGGAGGCCTTTTCGATGAGCTTTGAAACCTACCTGATTACTCAATGCAAGATGACGTGGCTCCAGTGGAGCTGCCTGCCGTCAGAGACGCGCGTTCTGCTCCATGCGGATTGGTTGAAGGCATACTCGCCGCTTGACCAATCGGCAGTTAAGGCTGCGTCAGCTTCATTCGAGTGGCCGAGCCTAAAGGTCTGTGCCGCTGCCCTGATGGCTAGTGCGATCGTGCTCGCCATGATCAGTGCGTTTATTCGCGGGGTGAATGGGCAGTGAGACGGGTCCTAGTCCTGGATACCGAAACCGGCGGACTCGATCCTGCGACCTGCGCCCTCACTGAGATTGGTGCGGTCGTTGCTGAGTACGACGACAAATGGGACGGTCCAACGATTCTGGACAAGTTCGACGTGTTGATTGTGCCGCCGGATGACCTCCACTTCACGCCCAAAGCGCTCAAGACGCAGGGCCGATCCATGGGCCTCCTTTCACGCGATGGTATCCCGGAGGCAGACGCAATCCGGCAGTTCTCGGCGTTCGTGAAGCGCAATTTCAGCGGCTGGGCGGGCGACATTGACACGGCTATGCACAACTCGTCGTTCGACTTTGGGTTCTTCCTGGCAGCGTTTCGGCGCCATGGCATTGAATGGCCTCCGTTCAGCGCACAACACCTTTGCACGATGCATTGGTTCCGGCTTCTGCGATTTAAGGGACACCATCAGGTGAAGAAGGCCAAACTACACGACCATGTTTGCCCACACTACGGAATCGACATCGACCCGGCGAAGAGCCATGAAGCTTGGTACGACTGCGAGCTGACGGCGATTGCGCTCGGCCACATGATGCGCGACCTGGCGCGGGTGCAGGTGGCTGAGTTGGAGGCGGCGGCTTAAGATGGGCAGCAGTCGGCCAGAGGCTCTGGCGCTCACTAATTGGCGGTGTTGGTATTGCGGCGTCCATCTCACAGAGGCGACAGCAACGATTGACCATGTTCTGCCGAGAGCGTTTGGCAACAAGGCCGAGAACAACGTGGTTGCTGCCTGCTTTCCCTGCAACAACTCGAAAGGGAGCCTGGGTGTTCGGAAGTGGCGGAAGCTGTTCGAGACAATTCACCGGAACACTGTGTTCTATGGCGAGACTATCGGACTGTCTTTGAAGCGGAAGAAGGTGGCCGCGTGACCACCCACTCCGCGCCGACAAGGCCTTCCGCCTGCCTCCTGCTCGGTGACGTTATAGAGCAGTTGAAGACGCTTCCTGCCGAGTCGGTTCACACAGTTGTTACCTCGCCTCCTTATTGGGGTTTGCGAGACTACGGCGTTGATGGGCAAATCGGACTTGAAGAATCTCCTCATGCCCACATCGACCGCATGGTGGAAGTGTTTCGGGAGATCCGGCGAGTACTGCGCAAGGATGGAACGGTCTGGATGAATTACGGGGATTGCTACGCGACGGGCGCTGGAAAGGTTGGAGAGCATCCGGGAGGCGGGAAGCAGGGCGAACGCTGGGCGTCTAAACAGGCATTCTTCGGCGGATCAGGTGTTACAGGTGTCGGTCCAATGACACAGCCTAACCGGTTGCCACAGCCAGGGCTCAAGCCGAAAGACCTCTGTATGATGCCTCACCGGCTGGCAATCGCTCTTCAAGACGACGGATGGTGGATACGCTGCGACATTGTTTGGAGCAAGCCAGATCCAATGCCCGAGAGTATAAAGGACCGGCCTGCTAAGTCTCATGAGTACATTTTCTTGATGAGTAAATCAGAGCGCTATTTCTACGATGCTGAGGCTGTCAAAGAGCCCGTAACCGGTAACACTCATTCTCGAGGTAATGGATTGAATCCGAAAGCCATGGGCACTGGTGTCGGATGGGATTACGACAAGCCGAACGGTAAATCACGTGTAAAGCAGAATGAGAGCTTTTCCGCTGCGACCGCGGGGATGGTTTCCTCTAGGAACCGTAGGTCGGTGTGGACCATTCCGACCGAAAGCTACGCAGAGGCACACTTTGCCACATATCCACGCGACCTGGTGCGTCCGTGTATTTTGGCCGGTACGAGTGAGAAGGGCTGCTGCTCGAGCTGTGGTGCGCCGTTAACGCGAGTCATTCAGGCTGGAAGCGGATTCATGTACGGGAAAGAGGCGCGTAGCACAGGGCGACCAGATGGAGCGGACAGACGCAATCCTCGAGGAGGCCAGAAGGAATGGGATTCGTACATCCCTGCAGTCACCTTGGATTGGCAGCCCTCCTGTAAGTGCGCTGCAGACGTGGTTCCGTGCACCGTTCTTGACCCGTTCTTTGGCTCTGGAACTAGCGGTTGCGTGGCTCTCGAATATGGCCGCAATATTATCGGGATTGAGATCAACCCGGCTTACATGGAGTTAGCGAAGTGCCGCATCGCGCCGTATTTGGCTCAAGGAACGATGCAGTTTTAGGCTGCCGCAAGGCACTCTCGGAATCTGAATCGCGCACGGGCGCGGGAGTCTGTACATGGAAACTCGGATGAAGAACCATTGCGCGACGTGCGCCTTCAGGAACGGCACGGAGGCGAATAAAGATGACCTCACGCAGCAGAAGGTTGAACTCTGTATTGGCTCAGGCACGCCTTTCTTCTGCCACGAGGAAGGCACATCTCATCATCTTTGTGCGGGGTTCGCGAACGCTTTAGATGCCAAAGTAAAGCGCGGAGACTACAAGCCGGAGGACCAGTGGCGGCGGGATGTTCAGGTCGGATTACTGGCACTCATTACCGAGGCTGAGGAGTTTGACTGCACTCCTGAAGAGATAGACGCCATGCTGCGCAGGGTGCTTGTGCGTTGTTTTAATGAGATGCCGATCCGCTAGTTCAGGGTGCAAATTAGTTAGACAGAATTCACACATGAGGCTTGCCTGTGGTGGGCAGGAGGGTGACGCCCTGAACAGTCAGACAGACCTTGGCCGGAAGTTATGTTTGTCGGGCTTACCGGCCGCTTTTTTAGTCTACTAATTAAGTTCAAATTATAGTAGACAAACACTTGATTTTTGCTGTCATATATGCGATAATAATCATGGCTTCCAACCAAAAAGACAACCCTATATTTGGCACTTTCCGCGCCCGATTCTTCACAGATTCGGCGTCGTTGCGCTATACTTACTCCCGGCCCCTTTTGGGTTCTCACATGGTTGGAAGCCTGTTGAGAATTCAATTGTGGGCCATTTTTGTGTCTGGCGGTTTTCGCATATGAAATCATCGCAATACATAGACGAGAATCCATTCGGCGAGTACATGCCGTCGAACCCATTACAGCGCCAATCTGTGCCCGAATGCGGGAATCATGAGCGCGCCATTCTGGGATACTTGACGCTCATTCCGGTTTGCGATGCGCTCCTGATAAGTAACGTGCTTCACCCGAAGGACTTGCAGTTTCCTCTTCATGCCGCTATCTACAGGCGAATCGTTATACATGCCCGCGCCGGGAGAATGGTGGTTGAGGCCGTCACAAACGGCGTAGATCGCTGGCTAACTACCGATATCGGATACGTAAATCCTCGTCGTTATTTAGGATTTTGTATTGAAATTGCTTGCGACAACAACGAAGAAGCGATGGTTTGTGTTGAGTGGATTCAGGAATGCGCTGCACGTAGACGCCGATTTGAAGCGTTACGAAAAGCACTTGAGATGGTGACGAATCTTGACAAACCCGTTGAGCAAATTGACAGGGCAATCGATGCACTCAACTTCGAAGCCCGCAAGGTAAACCAGGGGCTTTCAGTCTCAAAATCAACGACCGCGATTCCGGTTGCTAAGTCCAGCACGGTCGTTCCATACAACCAAAATCCTCGCTACGAACTGAAGGGAACGAATACTGGAAGCCCGAGCCATTCAAGCGTGAAGTAGTAGACGAGTTAGTAGACGAGTTGTTATACGGTATGTAACAGATCCGCAAACGGTGTTTTCCCAGGCTGACCGAAACTCAAGCCGCCGAGACTGTATAGCGCATCCGGGCAATGGCAGGATGCAACTGTAGGCGAGACAAGCGCAAATCATCTGGAAGTATGACGGGTTTCGGTGTAAAGGCCGATTCGACCAACTGTGTTCTCCTATGCACGCTGCGAAACAGCGGGAGTTTTGTGAGTTGGCAGTCCAGGTGTCCTATGTGTAGTTAGTGCAGTTTGACACGGCAAGTCAAATGCATAAAAACACAGGGTCAAAGAACCCGTAGGAATCAAAGTTAGAACTCATTAGTCCTATTTTGGAGGTATGGCGTGGATATTGAAGTGTATCAGTTTACTCGGAAGGAAGCAGAGGCGGCTGTTGAGCGGTTCTTTGCAGTAGGTGTCCAAGTTCGGCACCTTATTTTGGAGATGCACGAACGCAAGGCGGATAAGGCTCTCGGATACTCCACCTTTGAAGAGTTCACACGGGACAGGCTCGGCGCAGATTGGAACGATGGTTACCTTCGACAGCTTCGAATGTGGGCGAGTGTAGAGCGGCAGGTTTTGGTCGATGTGGAGAAACAGCGACTTACAAAACGGATGGTTGACGAGCTTCTGCGGCTTCCAGATGAGAAGCGCAAGCAGGCTTTTGAAGAAGCGTCCATGCTGCACGCGGATAATCCGCTGCGCGACCTGAAGCATATCGTCAACCGGATGCTCGGCACATCGGACAAATACGGCAAAGCGAGGGAGACGACTGCTTCTCCTGAGCCGGAGGTGCCGGTCGGAGCGATTGTTGATGTTCATACCGGCAGACCAGTTGTTGAGGTTCATTCTACGCCAACTCCAGCCAGAGAAGATGCCAAACCGATCATCGCTGATTTTGGAAAAGGCAATCACACCTTTGAGATCAAGAAGGAAGCGAATCAAGCGCCAATCATAGAGGCAATACCAGAGGAACCGCGCGACCCGTTTGCAGATGAAGCGGAGGGTGACGAAGTGCTACATGACGAGGAGCTTTATTACCTATCCGATGAGACTCAGAAGAAGCTCGCACAGTTCCGCAAGTTTTGGAACATGACCAGCGACCTTGAAACGGTCGAGAAGATTATCAACCAGCTTTACACGACGTACAGCAACAAGCCGAACTTTGCCAAGCTCGCGGAGCAGACCCATGACGCAAATTCTTAGACCTTACCAGCATGGAACCGTGGAGGCGGTCTTTGATGCCATGGACCCGTTCGGCGAATCGTTGAACCGGGTGCTCTATGTGCTTTGCACAGGCGCGGGAAAGACAACAACCTTCTCCGAGATTATCAAGCGGTTCCTAGACGATGACAAAAAGGTTCTCGTTCTCGCGCACCGCAAAGAGCTAATCACTCAGGCATACAACCGCATCAAAGACCACTGCGAATTGACCCCCTGGGAGATTGGCATAGAGTTGGCTGAACATCGGGCGCATACGAGTAACCGGGTAATCGTTGGGTCAGTTCAGACATGCGCGAAGGAAGGGCGACCTGGCACAGCTTTCCAGCCGGATGTGATTATTGTTGATGAGGCGCACCATGCAAGTAGTAACAGCTATCGGAAGATTGCCACGCGGTACGGCGTAGATGAGGGCCGGTGCATGTACATAGGATGCACAGCCACCGCAAAGCGTACGGACAGGATGAGCTTGTATGCAAAACACCTAGACGGCTCGCCTGTTATGTTGGAGCGCAAGGGAAGGCCGGCGCGGCCTGCGTGTGAGACTGAATCAGTATTCCAGCGGCTTGTGTATGAGTACGGAATGCTTGCTGCCGTGGATGAAGGCTGGTTGACTCCTATCATCGGTCATGTGGTTGAGACAGAGACCGACATCAATGAAGTGGAGACAGCCCGCGATGGTGATTTCAACGAAGGTCAACTTGCAAAGGTAGTTGATGATAAGCAGCGTACTTTGCTGGCTATCAACGCATGGAAAAAGCTTGCCGCGGATCGGCCAACCCTCGTATTTTGTGCGTCCGTAGAACATGCACACCATGCGGCAGACCTGTGGAGGCAGGCAGGATACACGGCCCAGGCTATAGATGGTGAAACCGAAAACTGGGATCGGACTACCTACTTTAGCAACTTCAAGGAAGGGCGCCTTCAGGTTATTACCAACATGGGTGTTGCTACTGAAGGGACCGACCTGCCGACATGTTCCTGCATCGTCCATCTTCGGCCAACAAAGAGTTGGAACCTGTACGTCCAGATGAGCGGGCGCGGCACAAGAGCGTTACCCGGTGTGTTGGACCACCTACAGGAAGCGGAACCGATTGAGCGGTTGCGAGCAATCGAAAGCAGCGCGAAACCGAATTGCTACGTTATTGACATGGTGGACCTGTACGACAAGTGCGGCGACATTTGTACTGTTCCGTCCATCCTTGATTTGCCGGTGAAACTGGATCTTCAGGGGCACAGTTTGACGGAAGCAAAGAAGCTGCTGGATGAATTTGCAGAGGTCAAAGATCGCGTTATTGGAGAGTGTCCAACAACATACAAGGACCTTGAAGTTCGTCTGTCGGAGGTGAATCTGATGCGAACAAGCGGTGCGAGATCTACTCAGGATTGGAAGGCGACGGATACTGGATACCGGTTTATGAAGGTGCCGCCCGCTTATACCTGCGAGATGCTCCGTAACGGTGAAGGGTATCAGCTCATCGTAAAGCACAAGAGCGAAACCATATTGGATAAGACAGGCAAAGAAGGTCACGACATGAGGTCCTATCTGGACAAAGCGCAAGAACGGGCAACGCAAGCCATAACTGCGCATCGCGAAGCACAGCCGAAAATATCACGCGGAACGCTCAATCGGTTGACGCCAAAGCAGGCGTCGGTTCTACGCCGTAACGGACATAACAATGTTGAGATCGATTCGTTTCCATATGCTAAGGCCAAGGCGCTTATTCAGACGTACATGAACGCTTGGCGGGCTTCACAGGCACAGCAATCCGAGACGGTGGCAGCATAGAATTAGCCTCTCCGCCCCGAAACCGAGGGCTGCGGAGTAGGGAGATTGAGGGAGTAGAGAGATGGCGTACGTAGAAGTCCAAACACACCGCGGAACTCAGAAGGTCAAGGTATGCGATTACTGCCGAGTGTGTTGCTGCCAATCTCGGTTCTGCTCTTCCCGATGTTATCACGAATACGAGCGACACGAAGAGTTGAGGCGCAAGCAGAATTCCGAGGCCAAATCATGACCGCCGAGACGCTCGAGGAGTTCAACCTCACTCTAAAACCCAACAAGAGGCGGACGCGTAAGCCGAAGCCAATGACCGGTTGCAGCGAGAAACGGGCCGAGGAAGGCGGAGATGATTTCCAGACGCCGCCAGAAGCGCTCAGCGTTCTCTACCCGTATCTACCGGCCGGCAAAACGATTTGGGAACCGGCCATGGGCGAGGGCAACCTAGTCAGTGCGCTCATGAAGCGGGGATATCCGGTAATCGGTTCGGATATCAAGACAGGCCAGAACTTCTTCAGTTATCGACCGGCGGATCCTTGGGATATCCAGGTAACGAACCCTCCGTTCAGCGTGAAAGATGGCTGGATTGCGGAGTCTTACCGGTGGCTGGTTGAGTACGGAAAACCGTTTGCGCTCCTGTTGCCGTTCGCTGCGCTGGAAGGGGCGAAGCGGCAGCCGTTATACATTCAGCACGGCGTAGAGCTGATTTTCCTTGACCGCAGATTGAATTTTCAGACGCCGAGCGGCGAGGGCGATGGTTCATGGTTCGCTACGATGTGGCTTACGGCAGGATTGAACATTGGGCGGCAGTTGACCTTCGCCACGGTGGAGGATGAGAAGCAGGCAGACTGAATCTTTGCACAATGCTTTGCCCTCATAAAGGCATACCTTTGAGAGGAATTCCTGTTGATAGTGAGGGCTGTATAACCTGTCCAGGGCACGGATTGAGATTTAACGTGACTACCGGCGAAATGGTTACATACGAATAATGGGCCGCGAAGTCGAACCGCTCTGCCCTCACCCGCGCAAGGGCCGAGTGACCAATCAGGCATGGGGCTATGACGAGAAGCGGCCCTTCATGTGCGTTCCGGTGTGCGAGAGGCTTGTCTGCCAGCGGGTGGCCAGGGTGAAGGTTCAGGCGAATACCGGGGAAGAGGCGGTTTTTGTGGAGGATGAGTAATGGCGGGTCAATATGCTGTAGACACCAAGATCGATTCGATGAAGACGCGCAACGATATTGAGAAACTGCTCATGAAGTACGGCGCGACAGGCTTCCTGTACGGTTCGGCAGAGTCGGCTGCGCTCATCGGGTTTACAATCAACAATCGGCAGTTCCGGATCGTCCTGCCGCTGCCAGACAGGACTAGCAAGAGTATTACACATCATTCAAGGGGCGTACGCAATGCCGATGCTCAGGCGGCGGCTTATGAGCAGGCTTGCAGGAGCAGTTGGCGCTCTCTTTTCCTTATCATCAAGGCCAAACTTGAAGCCGTGGCAACTGGCATCAGCACGGTTGAACGCGAGTTCCTTCCTGACCTTGTTATGCCTGATGGTCAAACGGTGAGCCAGTGGGCCGCGCCACAAGTCGAGCAAATGTACCTTACTGGACGGATGCCTGCTTTGTTGCCGATGTTGGAGGCAAAATAGATGGTCAGAACTTTAGTGATGCTTGTCGAAGTGCCAGACGACATGCCTCTAGAGGAAATCAAACCATTAACCGAGCGTGCTTTAGGAGTTCACTTTCCATTGCTTACTTCGGCAAGGGCGATAGTCCATGAGAGCGTGGAGTGTGTTGCCCAGGCACTAAGCAATGATTTTACAGTGGAGTCTTTTGAAGAATGACAAACCTGTTCGCCGAGGAAGAGACGGTCAAATCCGTCAAGCTAACGTTCCCGCCGGTGCCGCGTTCGCTCAAGCCTAACGAGAACATCCATTGGCGCATCAAGAGCGAGCCTACCAAGCAGTATCGGGCTTTGTGCAAAGAGGAGACCGAAAAGCAGTTGGCACGTGTCGATCTGGTGGGCGCCAAGTTCAAGTTATCCTACCGATTCTGCATCGGCGGATCTCGAGGTGATTGTCCGCATACTCGCAGAGCCCGGACTGATGGTAAGCCACTCAAGCCATGCCGTAGGTGCCCGTATGCACCGAGAGACGCGAGCAACGCCCTGGCCTCGTTCAAGGCTGGGCAGGACGGGCTGTGCGATGCGCTGGGGATTGAGGATAGCCGCAAATTCGTGACGGTTGGTTCGATTGATATTGACCCGAAGCAGGGGCCTTGGGTGGAAGTCTTGGTGGAGGTCATATCATGATACTCACACCCGAACAAATCAATGAACTCCTAGTTGCAAATTGGGGTGAGGTAGGCGTGAATGGCTCAGACTTCTCTCGGGTGATTGAGAGCCATGAGGAGTTGAGGGCGGACCTTCGCCTTGCGGTCAGATCAGCTTATCTGAACTGTGCTGCTGATGCGTGTGTTTACTGTCTCAGTGATTGGCCTATTCAATATCATGGTTCCAAGTTTAGGCACTTAGCGCCTTATGATTCGAAGCAGCATCAAACATGTAGGGCGCAGTATGAGCGGCTTCGGATAGCAGAGATAGATATGGCTATGGCGGAGACAGACGAGGACGCGAGGAGGGCGGAAGGGTGAACATTACGAGACCCTGTGCTTGTGCTAAAGGCATGGATGAAACAGTCCGCGTGCCCGCTCCTAATGGGGACATAAAGCAGGCTTCTAACATTTGGGGTCCAGTGCCAGGGCTGTACAGATGCACAGATTGTGGCTCTTTGAAAAACTTAACTGTTCCTAAAGAGGCGGATTCCCCATGACTCCTCTCCTCTCCTGCCACCAATGCCAGACCGTGGTAGTCTCCGAATCGCAGGGACGTGTCAACTATCGCGGCTCCGACATCGGCTCATACCCCGACACAGGCAAGGTCACAGGGAAGTGCCCGCGCTGCCAAAAGCGATGGGAGTTTGTCCTTACCTCCTCCTCATTGACAACCAAGCACAACTTGGCTATACTTCAATCTAACAAGTAGCACCAATTTTATACGTACACGGCTGGTAGCCGCTCACTTCGGTCTGGGAGATCGAGGCGGGCGGCTTTTTGCTTTCTCCAGTGCAGGAGTTATTGCCATGGCGGGCATGAGCCGGTTGGTTGGGATGTGGTGAGTCAGTAAATGTCAGCACATCGTGCTTCTAATTCATTAACAACCAGGCAGGAAAAGGCGGCCGCCCTACTCGCTGTTGATAGCATTTCAGATGTCGAAATCGCTGCCAAATGTGGGATTACGGATCGGTCACTCAACCGATGGAAATCTAACCCGCAATTCGCCGCTCGCGTTCAAAAGTTACGCGATGAAGCCGCCGAGCGCATCAGGGAAGAGGTCATAACTACTGGCATAGCCGACCGGGTAAACCGCGTCAAGCGCCTGAACGATGACTGGATCCGAATGCAGCAGGTAATCAAAGAGCGCGGCGAATCGGCTGAGATGGAGGAGATACCTGGCGGTCAAACCGGCCTCCTGGTTCGCCAAATCAAGGGTATTGGCAAGGGTGAAGATTTCCAGATTGTTGAGATGTACGCCGTTGATGCCGCTCTACTCTCCCAGTTAACTGCACATGAGGCGGCGGCGGCTAAGGAACTCGGACAAACCATTGACCGCCACGAGATAGATGTCAGAGATACAACTGCTGCAGACTCGCTTGACCGCAAACTGGCTGGCCTCGCTGCCCGAATCGGAGCGCCTCCAGTTCCTAGCGAGCCTGAGCCATGAGGAGCGGGAAGAGCTCTTCTACAAGTGGAGTTTCTGGGCCCGAGACGCACAAATCAGTCCGCCAGGCGATTGGCGCTGCTGGCTCATCCTTGCAGGCAGAGGATTCGGTAAGACGCGGATTGGCGCCGAAGTCGTAAGGGCTATAGCTGAGACCGGCGAGGTTGGACGAATTGGTCTAATCGGGCAGACTGCGGCCGACGTGCGCGACGTTATGGTTGAAGGAGAGAGCGGGATACTCGAAATCTCTCCTCCATGGTTCAGGCCGAAGTACGAGCCATCAAAGCGCCGCCTGACATGGCCGAACGGAGTCAAGGCGACAACCTTCTCAGGTGATGAGCCCGACCAGCTCCGCGGACCGCAGCATGGCTTAGTCTGGGCAGATGAGCCGGCCAAATGGAAGTACCCGGATGACGCATGGTCCAACATGGAATTCGGTCTGCGTACCGGAGATCATCCGAGGGTAGTGGCAACAACCACGCCCAGGCCGATAAAGCTGATCCGTGAACTGGTGAATGACCCGACGACACACGTCACACGCGGTTCGACCTATGACAATTACGGCAACCTTGCTCCATCGTTCATTCAAAAGGTTCTCACCCGTTACGAGGGCACGAGACTCGGCAGGCAGGAGCTTCTAGCCGAAATCCTTGACGACAATCCGGGCGCATTGTGGCAGCGCTCTATGATAGACGCGCTCCGGGTTAAGACCGCTCCGGACCTATTCAGAATTGTTGTTGCTGTTGACCCGATGGTGGCCGATGTGAATACCGCCGCCAATCTCGAGGATGAAGGCTCAGCCTGCGGGATCGTGGTGTTTGGCGTGACGGAAGGCCCAGACGGGCACGGGTATGTGCTTGAAGACAAGACGGTCTTCGGTTCACCGAACGAATGGGCGGCTACCGCGGTCAACGCCTATCTTGAGCATAAGGCGGATCGGATAGTCGCAGAAACAAATCAGGGCGGCGCGATGGTCGATTTCACCATTCGGACGGTTGCCCGCGATATGGGCGTAAGGGTTTCGTACCGGGGTGTCCATGCATCCAGAGGCAAGTATGTACGAGCTGAGCCAGTCGCCGCTCTGTACGAGCAGAAGAGGGTTCATCACGTAGGCAGCATGCCCGACCTCGAGGATGAGCTTTGTAATTGGGAACCTGGACAACCTTCACCTAACCGGTTGGATGCCCTTGTATGGGGAGCGACCGACACGATGGTTGAGAACGTGAAGCGACAGGCACGGACGGCTTAACCGTTGGGAGGCGGTAGAGATGGATCAAGATGCGTACGGTGTGTGGCTAGGCGACACGATCAAAGATGGTCGATGGTTGTTCGATGACGCCAAGCGCCTAATTAGCTTCCCTACCTTCAATGAGGCAGAGGCGCAGGCGGTTATGCTCAGGAAGCGAGAGGGTGTTGACTGTATGGCCTGTCAAATCCTCCACAACGGATTACCTCCGCTCAGTGCATTCCGAAGTAAGGCGGTGGCCTAGATGAGCGAAACCGCAGCCGCCCGCGAAACCCTCGCTCCGTACTGCTCCGAGCCCATCGGTATCGACTTTGGATTCGGCGGCGACAAAATCGTTCCTCACGCATGGGCGTTCGATATGTCGCAAGCTTACACATCGGTCGGAGGTGACAGGCAGCAGGTGATTGCCTACGCTGATCGCCCTCTTCAGTTTCTTGCCGATGGCGCGATGGATTGGATTTACTCCTCTCATCTTCTCGAAGATTTCCACTACTTTGAACTCTCTTCCGTGCTTCGTGAATGGCGGCGTGTCCTAAAGTCCGGCGGATTGCTCGTCACCAATTGCCCAGACCAACAGAAATTCGTCGCACACTGCACGGCACACATGGAACGCACCGGCCAGGATATCCGCAACCTGGCCCACAAGGAAGCCGATTTCAGCCTTGAGACGTTCCGCGCGGTCCTAAACCAGACGGGTGCATGGGAAGAGGTCTTTGTGCAACCGGAGGCGGGGGCGTACAGTTGGTATTTGGTTGTCCGAAAGGTTGGAGCATGACAAGCGCGCCTCAGTTCACATTGCCGCCCTTGACCCTTGACGGACTCCTTGATGTCATGAAGCAGATTAGGACGCCTCCGCCTCTACCAAAACTGTTCGCTGGCGATCCGTGCGACAAGGTATTGGATGCCTTAGGCGTCCATAAAGTACCCGGCCCGTTCGAGCGATGGGCTTCAAATCACTACGAGATGGCTATCGTCACGGATCCATTCATGCCTGCCAACACTATACGGTTCGAGCATCCAGACGGGCGCATCGATGTACTTGTCTTACAGGAGGATGGCTCCGTCGCTAACATCCCGGTTCCCTCTAGCCCGTTTACGGAGGTCAAATGAACGCCCAAGTAGTCACGGTCTCGTCCCATGTTCCCACGCAAAGCTACTACCGCCCGGACGCTTACCTTGCGTCCCTTCATCGATTCGCAGAGGTGCCTACAATCCTCGGCGCCGGCGAAACATGGAGCGGTCTAATGACAAAGCCCTTCCTGCTCCGCGATTGGCTGCGCAAGGGCAACAACACGAGCGACCGGATCATCTTCACCGATGCGTGGGACATCCTCTTCCTCGCCCATCCTCACGGCATTGGAGACCGCTGTATTGAGTGGTTCGGTGCCGATGTGATCGTCTTCAATGGCGAGCGCAACATATGGCCGCGTGGTGACCTCAAAGAGCAGTTCCCGGACACCGGCCCATGGCGCTACCTCAACAGCGGGTTCATGTGCGGCAGCGCTGAGAACATCCTCAAACTGCTGGAGTCGATGGATCTCGAGAGTATCGGAGTGGACCGCACCAATCCAGACGGCAGCAAGACGGAGCCTAACGATCAGGCCTACTTCCAGGAAGCCTACACAAAGCAAGTAGTACCGATGGTGGTCGATGGCTCCTGCAAACTAGCGATGACCTTCTCCGCTACAGGTGACGAGGATTTCGATTTGCGCGACCGGGTTCTCACCAACAAGCTAACCGGCACCACTCCGGGCGTGGCTCACTTCAACGGGTCGGGTATGAACGACCACTTTCACAAGTTCCTTGCACATTGGGAGTTACCATGAACAGACGACAGGCGATTCAAGCGATAGGCGGCGGAACCTTAGCGGTCGCGATGGCGGGCAAGATAGACGCTAAAACTGTAGGTAGTGGCGACGTTGTTCTTATCACTACACGAGAAGGGTCCACCTGCTCAATTGAAGATATTCGGGACGACATCATCAAGGCACTTCCGCAGTTGGCCGGGCGAGTGGTAATTCTCGACGGTTTTGACGTTACAGTGGTGTCTGCGAAATGAGGACCGCTTGAATCCCTACACCATGCACGGCGTGACCTTCAACGTCAACGAAGAAGGAGAAGGTGCTTGCCACGTCTTCAATCCTGATCGTCCAGAGGCTACCGACCGCGGCCCGGCTGGTATGGTTGCTGAGATGACGCGGTTCGTAGAGCTATCCAAAGATAAGCGGTCACTACTGGATGTAGGCGCGCTGTTCGGCGTGTTCTCCATGGTCTTTTGTGCGCTTACCGGCGGCACGGCATACGCGATAGAGGCTTCACCGTGGGCGTTTCCGATTCTGATGGATCACGTGCGGGCAAACCCTACGCTAGACTTCGGTCATGGACAGTTCTTTCTAGGCGACACCCCATATCGTGAAGTGAACTGCGCTCGCGATTGGAAGCATGTCATTGCCAATCTGGACCGCCCAGACAGTGAGCAGATCACGATTTATGAGGCGCGACTCGACGACATCCTGCCCGCCGAATACTTCGTGGACATCATGAAGATTGACGTCGAGGCGTATGAGGTTCAGGTCTTGCGGGGTGCCGAGAACCTAATCCGGAGATGCCGCCCGCTGATGTTCATCGAACTGCATACCGCGACCCTACCGGACAACGGCGAATCGCTTGAAAGTTTCATGGCGCTCATGGACGATTACGGATACACGACTCGAAATTATGACGGATCTCTGGCAAACGATATCCTGCCAAACAGCATGACGAGGGTGATTGCATGGCCATGAGCTACGTCGAGCGAGCCGCTGCCGCAGGCGTGACCGGCTTCCTCCATCCATGCGAGGCCGAGAAACTGCCGGAACTAGCACAGGGCCGCGTCTGCCTTGAGGTTGGCGCTTTCGAGGGCTATAGCACATGGTTGATGGCTCAGACGGCGGTAAGCGTATTCTCTGTGGATACCTTCCAAGCAAATACGGCCGGCACCGTCCAGATGGACGAGCTAACCACGCTCGACAAGTATAAGCGCACGATCGAGGGACTGCCGAACGTTGATTACTACATCGGCACGAGTGCACTGTATGCGGCAACTGCGCGGCGCGACAAGCAGGAATACGACCTCATCTTCCTTGACGCTGACCATTCGTACGAGGCAGTGAAGCAGGACATCGCGCTCTGGTGGCCGCGTCTCAAGGACGGCGGCATCATGGCCTTCCACGACTACCACCCCGAGCATAGTTACTTCCCGGGCGTGTATCAGGCGGTGACGGAGCGGTTTGGGGAGTTGCCGAATCGCGAGATTACGCTGGGATGGATGGTGAAGGAATGAGCACAATCGCAAATTCAGCTATCAAAAAAATGCAGGAAATTGGCAGTACGTTTATGCAGGAGCAAAGCCTAGATGATCTGCTCTATTACTCACGCATTGATATGGAGGATACATCTTGGCGAAGCCTTATTTCCCGGCTTGGCCATCGGTTAATTACAGGCACTATTACGCCGGTAGTTTGGGATATGGAAATTTGGAAAGCGTCCCAAAACAATTACGAGTCGTTTCTTGGGCCTGAACCTCCTGTTCGGTCTTTCGAGAATTCAAACCAAGCCTTCGACATATTTAGCAAGAACCTGAAATCCCATGCCCACAACGACCCAGATATTCAATTGTGGTTGTTTTCCAGTGGTGACAGCCTTATCGATGCCACTGAAAGTGTTTGGACGAGTTTTGAATCAGAATCTTATTTTCAGCAAAATCCAATCGACTCTTGTGAAGGGTTTGTTGTGTTCCCGAATAATCAGAACCTTTTGCTGCGAATTGTTTGGCAAACCATTATTGTTGAAAATGGTGGATTCCTCACGCGAACAATCAGTACGCCAAAGTACGCTGCCGATTGCCTCGGAGCGCGCGTTCAAGCGGGCCTTAAATACATGGCTCTCCCATTTGTAGCTATGGAATGTCAGCGAGCCTCACATTCAACCCGCAAAGCATTCACGAGGATAAACCAGCAGTGCCCAGATATCCGAACGGTTACATTGCGAAGGCGGCAGACAAGTCTAAGGTCGGAAGAGACATCTGCCGGGTTTAAATATTCATGCCAGTGGCTAGTGGGCGGGCACTGGCGCAAACTGCATGAGCCTAGAAAGGCGGATGGCGCAGAAATAACATACGTGACACCGCACTTAAAAGGACCCGAAGGCAAGCCGTTTCGCGCTCCCAGGCAGACGGTTTATGCGGTGAACCGATGAATCAGCCAATCTGCCTAATAACCCCGCCCAGCCCGTTCCTTATGGATGAGCGCGTGTTTCTGTCCCTCGGCATCCTCCGCGTGGCCGCCGTGTTGGAGCAGGCAGGGCATACCGTAGAGATGATTGACCTCTCCGGGATTGAGAACTTCGAGCAGGCGGTCAATGCCCATGCTTCCCGCTCCTCCGCCTCTGTCTTCGGCCTAACAGCGACAACCCCGCAGATGCCCGCGACAACGCTGATTGTGCAGGCTATCCGATCCGTTCGGCCCGATGCACGCATCATCTTAGGCGGGCCGCACGTCACGCTGGTGAACGCGGCGAAGCGGAGGGAAGATAAGCGCGGAATCGTAGGCGGTCGCGCAGGCAAGGCGTTCTCGTCGCTTGAGACCATGTTTGATGTGTTGGTTGCTGGTGATGGTGAGGATGCGATATTTCACGCGCTTATGCCCGATGCGCCGAAGCTGATTGACGGGGATGACGCGGCGAGTCAGTTGTTCTTGACGAATGAGCGGTATGACAAACTGCCGCTGCCTGCGAGGCATTTGGTGGATGTGGACAGCTACCACTACAGCATTGACGGGGTGCCCGCGATCAGCCTTATTGCGCAGCTCGGTTGCCCTTATATGTGTTCTTTCTGCGGCGGCCGTAATAGCCCGATGCTGAGACGGATCCGAACGCGTACCACGGAGAGTGTAGTTGCCGAGATGCGGCACCTGTACGAAGCCCATGGGATGCGCGGCTTCATGATGTACGACGACGAGCTCAACGTAAACAAGCAGATCGTTGAACTGATGGACGCGATTCATGCCCTTCAAGTGGAGTTAGGCGTAGAGTTCCGTCTCAGGGGTTTCATCAAGTCCAACCTATTCACAGATGCCCAGGCGGCGGCCATGTACCGCGCTGGCTTCCGGTGGATTCTCGTCGGATTCGAATCAGGCTCGCCTCGCATCCTGGAGAACATCCAGAAGAAGGCGACACGCGAACAGAATACCGAGTGCATGGAGATTGCGCGGCGGCATGGGCTGAAGGTCAAAGCGTTGATGTCAGTCGGTCACGCTGGAGAGAGCGCCGAGACGATTCAGGATACGCAGGATTGGCTAATGGAGCAGAAGCCGGCCGATTTCGATTGCACGGTGATTTCGACGTATCCAGGGACCGCCTACTATGACGACGCAGAGGAAACCGAACTTGGGATATGGACGTACACCGCGCCGAAGTCAGGAGACCATCTCCATGCGGTGGAGATCGACTTCAATACGACCGCTGAGTATTACAAGGGCGTGCCGGGTGAATACACATCCTACGTCTACACCGATTATCTGAGCGCTGAGGAGATCGTCGCGCGGCGGGATAGGTTGGAAAACGATGTCCGCGCGGCCCTGAACATTCCCTTCAATGCGGGTGCGCCAGGTCTTCGGTATGAAGCGAGCATGGGGCAGTTGCCGGGGCACATTCTGAGAACGAGTAACGAGTTGGTAGCTGCTTAGGTGGTAAGTTGTGGAAATGGTTCCTCACAGCGACATAGCCATACGGTCAAACAAATCGGAATTCCGTATTCCAATGATCGTGTTTATGCGGCTGGATGAAGAGACGTTGAACGATTTTTGGGCTAAGGTGTTCGCCGAAGCAAAGCGCGAAGGATACCAGACGGTACATCGTACGAGGGATGTTGCGGCCATGGAGTACGTTTTCACGTTCGTGCGGTAAGTTGTGGATTCAACCGTTGGGAGGCGGTGAGGTATGCCAATTAACACAAGGGAACATTTCGGGGAAGACCCAATCGGTTATGCGATGTCGCCCGAGTTCAGCAGACTCGTTCTTGAAAAGGTCCGTTTCGGCGTCAAGGCCTACATGTCACCTGCTATGCTTTCCGAACTGAGGATGAACCCAGACTACTACGCGCAGCAGATGGCTGGTCAAATCGCTTATCAGGTCGAGGGCATGGTCTTCGGACGCGAGGCGCGAGAGCGCACCATAGACCGGCGAACAGTCAAAGAAAAGGAAGAGGTAAAAGAACCGGTCATCAAGACGGCCGAGCGGCAGCGGTCGTTTAACAAGACATGGCAAGACCACCTGAAAGACACGCTCGTAAGTTGGGCGGCCAAGCGTTCTGTCAAAGCCGAAGAGAACGCAATAGAGGGACATCCAGACGAGGATGATCCTGACTATTACCGATGGCGTCCGCGCCTTGGGCTGCGATTGCGACAGTGGTATTGGCAGAAGGTCTTCGATTTGACTTCAAAGATGACCGGCGACATCCAAAAGGAGATCGTGGAGATTGCCGTAACAAATGTAACGAACATTCGGATCACACCGATCACGAAGCATATAGAGGTCCACAAACATTGGCACACCTGCCCGCATCTGGACATCGTAGCGCGTGATGCACATCTGGAGTTTCTGGCGGATGCCGGGCGGTTTGAATGAAGATCGCCTTCTTCACCTCCAACAAAGGCGGATCGCCACTAATCGGCGGGCTTGAACGCGGCATGATGTCGTTGGGGCATCAGGTCCACGTCTACCGCCCAGGCGAGGGCTATGACCTAATCGTGATTTGCAATCAAGTGGCGCACGATGCCGACTACGTTTACCCGGAGTTTCCGCTGGGCAACACGCCGATTGCCTTCCTGGATAGCGCGGAGTTTGGCTATCACACCCGTCTGCCCGACCGTAGGCACCTGTACGCCAATACCTTCACCGAAGCGGCGATGGCCCACGACACGAAGAACCGAGGGCAGCAGGAGAGGTTGAGGCGGTTTCTGGAAGGCAGATCATTCCCCTACTTCCTCCGGGAGTACATGAAGGGGATCGACTACCCCGAGAGCTATCACCCGATTGACTACCCGCTCTACCATTTGAGCGAATGCCCGAAGGCTCCAAATCGAAATGAGTACTTGAGCCGTGACCTTGACCTGTTCCTGGCATGGGGGCACTCTCATCCGTGGAGGCCGCTGATTGAGCAGGAACTTCGCAACTGTCATACCAAGTGCGAGATCTTCAAGCGGGATATGGGCGCGGGCGTGAACATGCCACAAGATGAGTATTTCCGAAGGCAGGAGGCGGCAAAGGTCGGCGTCAGCTTTGATGGGTACGGCAGTGGCTCGTTTCGCATGACCGAGGTGCTTGTGAGGAGTTGCTTGCTTATGGGGCCGTTGGGGATTGTGACGCGGGCGCCGCTTAAGCAAGGTGTAACATGCCTTGGATATGGCGTTCGGAATGAGGGAGAGCAATTCATCTGTTCAAGTATTGCCACAGCCTTAGAATGTGCACTGCGAGACCGTGAGGGCGCATTTGAGATATACGAAGCTGGTTACCACCACTGCATGACCCACCTTACCGAGAGAGCGACTGCGCAGTACGTGATCGAGACCGTGGAGCGGCACGATTGGGGCAAGGCGACGGAGTTAACCATATGTCAGCAGTAACGTTTGGCAGTACGGATATAGACGGGCACTTGTGCAACGTTCAGCAAATAGGCAAAAGCCCTAATCCTGATGCGTGGATCGTCTACTTCTTCGACAAAGGGTTTCGGATCTTCGTTAACGTGTGCCCTGAGCCGCAAGAAAGTGAAGAGGGCGCGATTGAGATGGCCAAGACGATTCTCGCCGATGCTGGACGCTATGCCCGATGCGTTGTCGCCATGTCGAACGAGTATTTTCAGGAGCGGTACAACGGACTTCCCGCTCAGGTTGACCAGCTGGATTCCAACATAAGGCATTTAAGGCGTAGAATCGCCCGTGTTGATGGCGGATCGGAAGAGTTCGATGCATAAACACTACCTCCGCCCTTCCTTTCACCCTGACTACGAAGAGTGCGAAGACTGCGGCACGCTCATCAACCAGAAGCCCTTCGACCATGCGGCAGTCTACGGCGGTGACTACTGGAATCAGCCGGGGCGGTCTACGCTGGCCGAGCAGGTTTACAATGTTGCGACCTACGAGAACCCCGAGGGTGTGACGAAGATTCAGGCGGTCCTTGAACACTGCCCTGTTGGGGTAGCCGTTCTCGAAATTGCATGCGCTCCCGGTAGCCTAATGGAGCAACTGCATCGTAATTTCGACGAAATTCTTGGAATAGAGGTCGATGAGAGGTACCGTCAACAGATTCAAAAGATTGGAGGTCCGCGCTCCTATGTCTTTACGGGATATTTCCCCGAACTTACCAAATGCTGGCGAAGTGGTACTTATGACTGCATCATCGGCATGGACATCCTTGAACACGCAGAGGACGGCGAAGCGTTCATGACCGAGGTTCACCGCCTACTCAAACCGGGCGGCGCTGGAATCTTCATGCTGCCAATGCTGATGGACGACGGGCAGCCGATTCCTGATGGGATGTTCTGTGACGAGCATCGGGCCATCTACACGCAGCGGTACGTCAAAGAGTGGATGGGCGAGATGTTCGGAGAAGTGAAGTTTGACCGGTGGGTTGCTGGTCATGAGATTGTAGTGGTGAAGAAATGAAGGCCTACGAGTGGGAAGACGACTTTGGCGAAAGTCATATCGTTGTAGTTGCAGAATCATTGGAGAAGGCGCGAGAACTGGCACAAGAAGAAGTCACCCGAATGTACGGAGATCCACCGGGGTCTTTCCATCGCGCACTACTGAATGAGCCTACTCAAAGTGACTTGCCTTTTGTTGTGACGTACTATACAGGTGAATAGGACCGTTGGGAGGCGGGGCATGACGAAAGGTAAATACCGCAAGGAACTAGCAAATGTCCATAGGTGGGTAAGACAAAAAGGGTGGACTGAGGGGTTTTCGTCAGTAACGCTCCTTGAGCGCCTTGACTATCTGGTTGAGCAAGAGGCGAAAAAGAAGGCAAAAGTCCTAACCGAAGACCTTACCAAGAAGAACGATGAACTTCAGTTTGCGGTATGGGCGATGGCGCATTCGGTAGGCCTCACGCCGCAGGACTTCACACTTGAGAAACTGCAAGCCAGAGTCAGAGATTTGGCTGATAACAGCAAGTAGGCACACCGTTGGGAGGCGGTAACCAAAGGACTCCCTAACCATGAAAATACTAGACCGTCTGAAATCAGCGTTGAAGTCCTTCAACTGGGCAGCGTCCGACCTGCCGGGGAATGTTTCCTCGTCTGGCGCGGCAGCTCGGTCTTTCTTCATCCCAGGCACCCGAATCAATTGGGATTTGATGACCGGCGAATTGTTGACATGCCCTGCGGTTCAAGCATGCTTCAATACCCTATTCCGGAACCTGCCGCAGTCGCCGCCCTACGTCCGCGAGAAGAACGCCGCGGGTGACTGGGAGGCGGTAGTCGGTCACCCTCTCACGTATCTGCTAAACCGTCCGAATCCTCGCTACGATGGCGGCACGCTGCGCAACATGATCGCCTATTCGCTCTACACGAACGGGAACGCGTACGTCGTGATAGAGCGCACCAAGGGCAAGGAGCCTGCCGAGCTCTGGTATGTCCCACACGACCGAATTGAACTGCCGCCAAACACCGGCGAGATCATCACGACCTACATCATGACCGACATGCGAGGCGTAAAGCATTACGTTCCTGCCGAGGACATGTGGCACATCAAGTTTGCACTGAATCCGAGGGATCCGCGATTCGGGCTGGCTCCGCTCATGTCGTCCAAGCGCCCAACCTACTCACTCCAACTGTCGTCCAACTACCGCGCCAACATCATGCGGAACTTTGGAGTCGCCGGGAAGATCATCAGCGCAAAGGAAGGGGCTACGGACCAACTCGAATTCGACCCGAAGGAGCTGAAGGACCGAATCGACGATCAGTCCAAGGGTGACAACGTAGGGTCTACGGTCGTTACAGAGATGCCGATTGATGTCCATTATCCGGCTGTCACCCCGAAGGACATGGCGTCAGACACCTTCGAGGATAGAGACGAGGCCTTGATCTGCGCGTTGTTCGGTGTACCGCCGCAAGTTGCGCTGCTGCTCGTTGGCCGCCTCATGAAGACCGACGCCAACTGGAAAGAGGCACGGGAACAGTTCTGGGAAGACTGCATCATGCCTTTGAACTCACTCAATGGCACGCAGGCTACGCAGCGCCTTCTGCCGGAGTTCGAGCCGAACAAGGCGGTTCTTGACCGAATGGAAGTAGCGTTCGACTACTCCGAGGTTCGGGCTCTGCAGCCAGACTTAGACAACCTGCACAATCGCGCTCGAGATGATTGGCTCGCCAACCTCATCAGCAAGGCCGAATGGAAGATGGCGACGGGCGGCAAACCAGAACCGGGTGACGAGAATATCTATTACCGCGACATGAGCGCGCCGCCTGCCATAAGTGGAGATGGGCAGCCGTTAACTCCATTGCCGGGGAAGATGGTTGATCTCAAGATGAAATACCCGAACGTCTTTGCTCGGATTGAGGCGGAGATTGAGCGTCTGGACGTTGAGAATGAACCTGCACCTGTGCTGAATGGAACGCACTGATGGAAGTCTATCCAATCGGCGCGGAAGTGACGCTTGCCCGCGACCCCAATTTCAAGGGAGTGGTTATCGGAATTTGCATCCGTGGCACAGGTGTGACCTACGATGTGGTTTGGTGGGATAACAGCACGCGATACCAAAGTTGGCTTGAGGAGATCGAAATCAACCATACAGGCAAGCGTGTAATGATAGGACTGAAGGTTAGCTGATGGGAACAACACCGCCGCCGATGGCGCGGTTGCCTCGCCCGTGGTCATTTCATCCGACATCGTATTTTGGGATGTCGGAACAAGGGCATAAGGCGCAGATTAGAAACGCAGCCGAGCGCAACCTCAGACAACTTGACGACAAAGCACTGTTGGCCTTCTGGCATTCCGACTTGTCTGCAACTCTCTATGAAGGGGAAATCGCTATTTGGGATCAGGTGTGGAGGTTCGAAAAAGATCGCCGATTCCTCCTTTGCCCCGCCGAGCCGCATGTGAATACGCAGCAATCAGAATTATTGCTTAGACCGATGGGAGGCGACTTATGACAAGCCGAGATTTCTGTTTCTGGCTTCAAGGATGTTTTGAATTGGCAGCGGCAAGCAGTACTCCCGGAGAAATTTACTTAGACAAAACTCAAACCGAATGCGTACGCCGACACCTTGCGCTTGTGTTTAAGCATGAGATCGACCCGGCTATCGGTGGCAATCAGAAGGAGTTGCAGGCTATTCATGATGGCGAGCCTTTGGATAAGATCGGCGACCCATCTGTTGTAAAGAAGAACCAACATTTGGCGTCTCAGTTCATCTCGTCGAATCCAGACGATATGGTGATGCGTTGTTAGCCATCAAATCACCACCCCGCGAAACAGGAACCATCACGCCATCTGCACCGGTGGCGACTGCATCCGACTACCGAACCCTGCTCCGCGAGGCGAGGAAGGCCCAACTCCGCCAGACACGCGAAGACCTTCAACGGTTGGCCGAAGTCTACGACCGCGCGGCTAAAGGTGTGGTAGCCCGGATTGAAGGGTTGCCTGATAACCTCACCGGCATTGATTTTGCGGTGGCACAGGCGAATCTGCTCCGAGGTATTGATGAAGAGCTAACCCGGCTGAAGACGGAATTCGCCGGCGTCCTTGACCTTTCCATGCTTTCCAGCGCGCAGCAGATGGCTGATAGGCAAGACCAGATAGAGCGACTGATTCGGGCTAAGTCCGTTGACCCGACTCTCTTTCCGATTTACTCGCGTTCGGTCGCTCTTTTCGATGGTACAACGCTTACCGCGAGCTTCGGCACGCTGGCACAATCTGCAGTCGAAACTGCGGCCACCCGCTACTTCAAAGACGGGTTGAAGCTTTCGGATCGGCTATACAATCTGGATGTGACCACTCGGAAGACAATTGAGGATACGCTACTCCAAGGACTGGCGGACGGGTCAAGTGCGCGGGATATCGCTAAGCAAATGACCACAGTGCTGACTGAGGCGGGCGCCCAGACACCGAAGTACAACGCAATGCGCATCGCTCGTACGGAAGTCAACAACGTTCAGCGCGAGGCCTCGGTGATGTCGGTTTCCGATTCATCTGGCAGGCTCAAAAGCTATGTGACAGGGGTGCGTTGGAACCTATCCGCAAGCCATCCTTCGGCAGATATTTGCGATGTTTGGGCAGCAGGAGGCTCGGAAAATCTGCCGGCGGGCGTTTATCTGCCGGGCGATGTGCCAATCGACCACCCGCATGGATTGTGCTATGTGACTCCTGAATTGGTGGACTTCCCCGGCATCGGTGGCCCAGGCAAAGAGCCAGACATTGAGAAGGTACCGAAGTCGCAGATTGCCTATTATGCGGCGCAGGGCGATGAACAGGCGGCGGCGTTGTTAGCGAGGGCGGCGTAGTGCCCATTATAACGGATAAGCGCGGGTACCAGCCTCTCTGCACCGGCTGTATGGATCAGGGATGCGAAGCTTGCGAGCCGCAGCGCGCAACCATCCTGAACGTAATCTCGCAGCAAGAAGAGGCTCAGGAATTCTTGGAGCGCGTGAAAGAGGTATCGGGGCAAATGATTCCGCGAACACATGCGGAACTAATAACGCTCGTTGCGGCGGCCATCGAGTACGGGCGGTATTTGCAGACTGAACCTTTGCAGTTGGAAACGGAAACGGGCTTGCCTCCGAAGAGTGCGCGTTTCGATTTACTGGAGTTCCGCGATGAAGTCGCCGCTTGAAGAGTTTCGGCAACTGATGATTGCTCATGAAGTAAAGACTGGGCGCAAGCCTGCGGTCATTATGCTTTCATGGTCTAGGATTCAAGCGCTTTGGGATATTTTCCGCGAAGGTTCAACCTTCGAAACTGCTACAGGTAAGAGTACGAGAATTCCTCCGCAGGCTTCCATGCCCTTCCGTGTCTACGGTGTTGTTATAAGGCCGATTGAATGAACCGACAACTCACA
>Ga0105238_10000203_pt1 | contig 65825 bp, 57 predicted proteins | sample KBSC34metaG_FD_81526 | JGI IMG/M metagenome (GOLD analysis project Ga0105238, IMG submission 81526) | Corn rhizosphere microbial communities from Kellogg Biological Station, Michigan, USA - KBS C3-4 metaG | ecosystem: Host-associated > Plants > Roots > Rhizosphere > Soil | place: Michigan, USA...
CTCGAAATGCCGCTTGGCCGTTCGCGCGCAATCGCGAAAGATCGCGTAGTGGCGATCGAAGCCTTCCAGCAGCACGCCGGCGATCGCGTGCGCCGTGTGCTCGAGGTCCGCGTGGCGCGCGCTCGCCGCGTCGGGAGGCAGGGCAGCCATGGTTTCTGGCGAAGCATCATACGGCACCGATCGTCTGCTTGCGCCGTTCGCAGCGTCCCCCGTGCGTATGATGAGGCATGGCTTTTCGTTTCCCGCTCACTGTGCTCGCCGTCACGATGACGCTCGTGCCCGCCGTCGCGTGCGCGGAAGTCTTCAAGTGCGTCGACGGCGCCGGCCGCATCACTTACCAGGAGTCGCCGTGCACTGCCGGCGAGCGCGGCGGAGCCGTCGTGCTGCCCGAGCAGAGCGTCGAGGTTCGCGAGTCGCCGGAGATCGAGGCAGCCTGGCGTGCGGCGGCGACGCGCCACGACGTCATCAAGGGCATGCCGAAGCGCTGGGTTCAGCAGGCGCTCGGCGTGCCCACCGCGATCCGGGCCGGCACGCCGAGCGATGCCGCAACCGAGGTGTGGAGCTACGAGCTTCCCGCCGGGACGACGCGTATCGGCTTCACGGGCAACATCGTCGCGTGGCAGCATACCGAGCCCCGCGTTGCAGGGGCCGCACCGGCCGCGCCCGCGCGCGGCACGGCGGCCTCGCCGGCCACTCAGCCGCGCGGCCTCGCCGCGTCGCCGGGTGCGGAGAACGCCGATTCGGTGCGCAGTCGCGTGGCGGTCGATCGCAAGTGCGACGAAGTCGTCGCCGAGCTCGGTCCCGCCGCGAGCCAGCAGAACATCGAGCTCACGGCGGGCGCGGACGGGGTGCGCTACATCTACGATCCCGTGCCGGGCGGGCTGCCCGTACGGCTCACGTTCACGTGCGCCGACGGGCGCGTCGTCGCGGTGTCGCGCGGCGTTCCGCGCTGACGCGGACTAGTCCTTCTTCCGCTTCTCGATCTCGTCGTTGTAGGCCTTGACGGCGGTGTTGTACTCGTTGGCGGCTTCGTTGGCCGCCTTCATGTGCGGCTCGGCGAGCTTCTGCTGGTCGAGCGCGAACTTGCGCAGGCAGTCCGTGTATTCCTTGTACTGCTTGCTGTACTGCGACAGCGTCCGGTCGGTGGAAGTCGCCTCGCTCGGGAAGGGCCCCGGGCTCTGGCAGCTGTGCTTCGGAAGATCGCCCGAGGGCGCAGCCGCGCCCGTCGCCGGCGCGGGCGCCGTGGTCGACTGCGCGAATGCCGTCGTGCCGGCCGACAGCGCCAGCAGTGCAAACAGGACGTTGAACCGCATGTAGGTGCTCCCGAAAAGTCAGGAGCACCATTTTAACGCGGCGCTAACCGCGTCAGGTCGCGCGCAGTACAGCGTGCGGGCAGTTCACCCACTGCACCTGGATGCCCTCGTGCCGCGCGCGCTGCTCGACCTCGTACATGCGGTCCGAGTTGCAGACGATCTTGCCGTCGACGTCCGCCTTCGTCAGAGGTTGCGGGGCGCAGCCGGCCAGGAATCCCGCCGCGACGATCACCATGCCTGCCATGAGTGCCTTCATGATGCCTCCCTCCTTTCGGTTGCATCATAGGCAGCCCGGCGAGCGCCCGCAAGAACGCTCGCGGCATGCGACGCAGGGCGGTCGCGGTACGCGACGGGCGGTACGTTACCGTGGGCGAACCGGCAGCGCGGCCGGCGATCACCCCGAAAAGGTGTCGCAGCTGCGCGGGTCGCCCGACGCGAGGCCGGTCCTGAACCATTTGGCGCGCTGCTCCGCGGTGCCGTGCGTGAAGGCGTCGGGCACCACCACGCCCTGGGTGCGTCGCATGATGCGGTCGTCGCCCACGGCCTGCGCGGCATTGATGCCGGCCTCCACGTCGCTCGCGTCGATGAGACCGCGCTTGCGCGCCGCCGCGCCCCACACGCCGGCGTAGCAGTCTGCCTGCAGCTCCAGGCGCACCGACAGGGCGTTGCGCCCGCGCGTGTCGAGCTGGCTCGCGCGCGCGTCGAATTGCTGCATCGTGCCCATGAGGTTCTGGACGTGGTGCCCGACTTCGTGCGCGATCACGTACGCCGCGGCGAAGTCGCCGGGCGCGCCGAACCGCGTGCGAAGCTCGTCGAAGAACGCGGTGTCGAGATAGACCTCGCGGTCACCGGGGCAGTAGAAGGGACCGACGGCGGTTCGCGCGACGCCGCACGCGGATTGCGTCGCATCCCGGAACAGCACCAGGCGCGGGGGCGTGTAGCGCTTGCCCATGGATTGGAAGATGCCGCCCCAGACGTCCTCGGTGTCGCCCAGCACGCGCGACACGAAGTCGCGCCGCGGGTCCTGCGCCGTCGTCCCGTTAGCGGGGGCGGCCTGCTGCTGCACGGCCGGCTCGTTGCCCGACATCAGGCCGAGGATCTCCAGCGGATTGACGCCGAAGAGCAGGCTCACGACGACGATCAGCAGCAGCGCGCCGCCGCCGAGTGGAATGCCGCCGATCCCGAAGCCGCCACCGCCGCCGGCGCCGCGGTCCTCGACGTTTTCGCTCGGCCGCATGTCGCTCCATCGCATGATCGTTCTCCTCGGGCAGGCTTCAGGGTCGCAGGGCGCGGTACAGGAACGGCAGGCTCACGTCCATCCGGTAGTCGATCGACGAGTGATTGTCGTCGAATTCCTCGTAGACGTGCCGCACGCGGTGCTGCGCGAGACGCTTGGACAGGAGCCGCGCGCCGTAGTGCAGGTGATACTGGTCGCGCCAGCCGCAGTCGATATAGATGCCCCGCAGCGACTTGAGGTTCGACTTGTACGCCGCGACGAGATTGACGGGGTCGTTGCGCTGCCAGCGCTGCCAGCGCGCCCGGATGAGCTCGCCCGTCTCGAGGTTGAACGGGAGGCGGAAGCCCAGCGGCGCTCGCGGATCGGGGTCGTACGTCGCGGCCATCGCGAGATTCATGAGCGCATGCGCCTCCGCGTCGTTCAGCTTGTCCTTGCTCCAGACGTGCTCGAGGAAGCGGCGCACGCGGCCGTCGTCGATGCCCTTGTCGGCGCCGCGCTCGTCGCGCAGGACGTCGACGCGGCCCGCGCTGCGGCCGCGCTTGCGGTAGCGGTCGAGCTCGTTCAGCGTGCGCGGCCAGTCGGTGTAGTAGCAGAACTCGAACAGGGCGTCGCCGGAGTGATCGGCGATCGCGCCCCAGTGCTCCGCGTAGCGCATGCCGTGGATGATCGCACCATAGCCGCCGGACGACTTGCCGAAGCAGCCGCGATGGTCGCGCGAGGCGAGGGTGCGGAACTCGCGGTCGACGAACGGGATGAGCTCGCGCGTGAGGTAGTCCGCGTAGCGTCCGATCGCGGAGCTGTTCACGTACTGGTTGCCGCCCATGCTGGTGAAGCAATCGGGGAACACCACGATGGTGGGTCCCATGCGCCGCTCGAACACGAGGCGCGCGGCGCGCTCGGGTACGTTCTCGTCGAACGGTCGCCAGTTGAGGTGCGACAGGCCCGAGCCGGTGAAGCCCACGAGGTCGAACAGCACCGGGTAGCGTCGCCCGCGCCCGGCGCTGCGCCCGCGCGCGGTGCCCGTGTCGTAACCGGCCGGCAGCCACACGGCCAGCTTGCGAACGTGGGGATCGCCGAGCGGATTGTCGGCGAGCACGCGGGACTCGTATTCGACGACCACCGTGGTGCCGGCGGCCGACGGCGCGCGTTTGCGGGCCATGAGCGACACAGGAGGGCGCCTGTCGGCGCGGGAACGCGATTGTGCCCCAAATCGGCGCGTAACCTCCGCCGGTACAATCGCGCGGTGTACCAGCCGCCGTCGATTCCCGACGTCGTTCCCGCCGCGGGCCTTGCCGTCGCGCACGCGCTCGTCACCCGCCGCTCGGTGCGCGGCTTCAAGGCCACCCCGGTTCCGCGGGCGACGGTCGAGGCGATCCTGACACTCGCCGCGCGCGCGCCTTCGGGCACGAACTGCCAGCCGTGGAAGGTCTGCGTGTGCACCGGCGAGGCGAAGGTCGCGCTGTCGCGCGAGCTCGTGGCGGCGCATTTCGCGAACGGCGGCACGCACCGCGAGGAGTACGCGTACTACCCCCGACAGTGGCGCGAGCCGTACCTCGCGCGACGCAGGAAGCTCGGCTGGGACCTCTACGGGCTCCTCGGCATCGCGAAGGGCGATCGCGGCGGCACCTCGCGCCAGCATGCGAAGAACTTCGAATTCTTCGGCGCGCCGGTCGGGTTGTTCTTCACGCTCGACCGCGACATGGAGCTCGGCAGCTGGCTCGATTGCGGCATGTTCATCGAGAACGTCATGATCGCCGCGCGCGCCTTCGGCCTGCACACGTGCCCGCAGGCCGCGTTCACGCCGTTCCATCGCATCGTGCGGCGCCATCTGGCGATCCCGGACAGCGAGATCCTGCTGTGCGGCATGGCGCTCGGCGAGATCGATGTCGACGAGCCGGCGAACGCGCTCCAGACCGAGCGCGAGCCGGTCGAGCGGTTCACGCGCTTCATCGGCGACGCGACATGAGCAACGGCGCGACCGCGCACGCGAGCGGCCTGCCGGAGGCCGAAGGCCTCGCGCACGTCAGCCGCGGGGCGCTGTTCGCGGCGTCGCTCAAGATCGGCCTCCTCGGATTCGGCGGCGTGATGCCGTGGGCCCGGCGCGTCTTCGTGGACGAGCGGCGATGGCTTACCGACCGGGGCTTCGCGGAGCTCATCGGCATGTGCCAGGTGCTGCCGGGCCCGAACGTGGTGAACCTCGCGGTCATCATCGGATCGCGCGCGCAGGGTCCGATGGGTTCGCTGATCGCGCTCACCGGCATCCTGTTCGTGCCGGTCGTCATCGTGCTGGTCCTGGCGACGTTCTACGCGTCCGTCGCCACGAGCCCCTGGGCGCGCAACGCGATCGCGGCGGCGTCCGCGGCGGGCGCGGGCCTCATCCTCGGAACGGCGACGCGCCTGCTGATCCAGACGCGGCCGCCGGTGCGCGGCCTCGTCATGGGCGCCGCGGCGTTCGTCACCATCGGCGTGCTGCAATGGCCGCTGCTGTGGGTGCTTCCGGCCCTGGTTGCCGCAGCGATCGCGTGGGAGTGGCACGCGGCCCCGTGAACGAGACGCTGCACGTGCTGGCCGAGCTCGGGTGGCGATGCGCCGCGCTGTCGCTGGTCGCGATCGGCGGCATCAACGCCATCCTGCCGGAAGTGCATCGCGTGGTGGTCGACGTCGAACACTGGATGAGCAGCGCCGACTTCGCCGAGCTCTTCGCCCTCGCGCAGCTCGCACCGGGTCCCAACGCGATGGTCATCGCGCTGATCGGGTGGAAGGTCGCGGGCGTGGCGGGCGCGTTCGTCGCGACGATCGCCATCTGCGGGCCGTCGTCACTGCTGTGCTACGGCGCGCTTCATTGGTGGGATCGGCTGCGCGAATGGCCGCGGCGCGCAGTCGTGGCGCGCGCGCTCGCACCGGTGGCGATCGGGTTGATCCTCGCGAGCGGCTATACGCTCGCGCGCGGGGCCGATCGCACCGTGGTCGCGGGCGCGCTCACGCTGGCCGCCGCGGCGGCGCTCGCATTCACGCGCATCAATCCGGTGTGGGTGCTCGCCGCCGCGGCGCTGATCGGCACGGCGGGCTGGGCCGGCTGACCGGCCGCACCGTCAACGCTTGGTCTTGCGCCCCAGCATCGTGCCGCGGCAGCGCGGCGCGCCGCAGCGGCACGCGTAGGCCTCGCGCATCTCTCGCGTGATGCGCCCTTCGACATTGAGCCGGTAGTCGTACGCGAGCTCCTCGCCCTTGCGGATCGTCCGCTTGGCCGCGATGTAGACGCGGCCTTCGTCGTCCTCGTACGGCTCGCAATTCGGAGCACAGGAATGGTTGATCCACCGTGCCGCGTTGCCGCGCACCGCGGCGTCGATCACGCGGCCGTCGTCGAGCTCGAAGAGGAACGTGTGATACGGGTTGTCCGGGTCGCTGTCGGGACGGCGATCGGCTTCCTTCATGGTGATGCGCTCGCCGCGGTACTCGATGATGTCGGTTCCCTTGCGGATCGTGCGCGTCGCGAAGACGCCGCGGCCGTGGATGCCGGACCGGCGCACCACGTAGGGGCGCTTCGGCGCGGCCTTGGCGGTGCCAGCGGCGGTGGTGCGTGGAGGCTTTCGTGCAGGCGCCTTGCGGCGCGAGGTCTTCGTCGACTTGGAGGGCATCGGGGAGCGGGCGGGGGCGGCGGACGGAAACGGGGTGCGGGATTGTCGCACAGGGACGCGCGCGCCCTCGCGCCCTTGACCATGCGCGGGGCCGTCCGCATAATAGTTCGTATGCGAATAAATCGCATTCGAATGGTATGAGCGCGCACCGTGGAGCGGAGGCGCCGCACGCGCAGACGCTGGGAATCCTGCTGAACCGGGTCGCCAAGGCCTGGCGCGCCGAGCTCGACCGGCGCCTGCGCCCGCTCGGCCTCACGCGCGTGCAGTGGCAGGCGCTTCTGATGATCGCGCGCGCGGACCACGCGCTCACGCAGCGCGAGCTCGCGGAAGGTCTCGACATCGGTGCGCCGGCGACTGTCTCGCTGGTCGACCGCATGGAGCGCGACGGCCTGGTCGAGCGCGCGGCGGTGCCGGGCGACCGGCGCAGCAAGGCGGTGCGCGCCACCGCGGCGAGCCGGCGCCTGCTCGCGCGCATCGAGTCGACCGCCGGCACACTGCGTCGCGACATCATCGGCGGCCTCACGCGCGAGGAGCTCGCGCAGCTGCATGCGCTGCTCGCGAAGGCGCACGCGCGCATCGAGGCGGTGAGCACGCGATGAGCCTTCTCCTGCCCGTGCGTCGTCCGCGCCTGCGCGTGCTGATCGGCATCGTGGTGGTCGCGGTCCTGGCGATCGGCGGCGTGTGGTACTGGCGCGTCAGCGCGACGCGTCAGAGCACCGACGACGCGTACGTCAACGCGCACGTCGTGCAGGTCGCCGCGCTGGTGATGGGGCAGGTCACGGAAGTCCCGGTGCACGAGAACGAGCTGGTGCACAAGGGCGACGTGCTGTTCGTCGTCGACCGCCGGCCATTCGAGGCCGCGGTGACCGAGGCCGAAGGCAAGCTTCGCCAGGCGGAGCAGGGCACGCGCGCGGACACGTCGCAGGTCGCTGCCGCCGAGGCCGACGTGCAGCGCCAGCTCGCCGACCTCGCCAACGCGCAAGCCACGCTGCGGCGAACGCAGCAGCTCGTGCAGCAGAACTTCATGTCGAAGCAGACGCTCGACGACGCCCAGGCGCACGTCAACGCGGCGCAGGCCGCGGTCGACGCCGCGCGCGCGGCGCTGGCGCGGGCCCGCACGGCGATCAGCACGACGACCGGCGGCGTGACACCGGCGGTGCGCGTGGCGCAAGCCGAGCTCGCGAAGGCGGAGCTCGACCTCGAGCACGCCGTGATGCGCGCGCCCGAGGACGGCTGGGTCACGCACTTCGACCTCACGCCCGGGACGGTCGTCACGCCCGGCACGCCGCTGTTCGCGCTCGTGGTCGCGAACAGCTTCTGGATCGACGCCAACTTCAAGGAAACCGAGCTCGAGGGCGTGCACCCCGGCCTGCCCGCGCAGATCGTCGTCGACATGTATCCCGGGCACACGTTCCACGGCCGCGTGGAGAGCCTCGCCGGCGGCACCGGCGCGGCGTTCTCGCTGCTGCCGCCGCAGAACGCGACGGGCAACTGGGTCAAGGTTGCGCAGCGCGTGCCGGTCAAGGTGAGCGTGGACGATCCCGATCCCGCGTTTCCGCTGCGCGTCGGCGCCACGGCGACGGTCACGGTGAGCCTCGAGACGGATTCGACACCGACCGTGTCGCGGCGCTGAATCGATGGAAGCCACGCAAACGTCCGCGGCCGCACCGCCCGCGACGTCGCGCCTGCTGGTGTCGATCGCCGTGATGGCGGCGACGGTCATCCAGGTGCTCGACACCACCATCGTCAACGTCGCGCTGCCGCACATGGCCGGCGAGCTGTCGGCGACCACCGACCAGATCAGCTGGGTGCTGACGAGCTACATCGTCGCCTCTTCGGTGCTGATGCCGATGACGGGCTTTCTCACCGACCGGATGGGGCGGCGCAAGTACCTGCTCGTCAGCATTGCGGGATTCGTCGTCGCGTCCGCGCTGTGCGGCATTGCCACGTCGCTCACGCAGATGGTGCTGTTTCGCCTGTTGCAAGGCCTGTTCGGCGCGTCGCTGGTGCCGCTGTCGCAGGGCATCATGGTCGACACGTATCCCGTGCACGAGCGCGGCAAGGCGCTCGCGATCTGGGGCATGGGCGTGATGGTCGCGCCGATCCTCGGCCCGACCATCGGCGGGTGGCTCACCGAGACGCTCAACTGGCGCTGGAACTTCTACATCAACGTGCCGATCGGCGCGCTCTCGCTGCTGCTCGCCGCGCGCTACGTGCCCGACACCGAGACGCGCGAGCGGCGGATGGACTGGTGGGGACTGCTGTTCCTGACTCTGTTCATCGCGGGACTGCAATACACGCTCGATCGCGGGCAGCAGGAGGACTGGCTCGACTCGCGCAACATCCGCATCGCGATCGGCGTGCTGTGCGGCGGCCTCGCGGCGTTCGTGTGGCATTCGGTCACGTCGACGCGGCACACGCTGTTCAGCCTGCGACTGTTCGCCGACCGCAACTTCACCGCGGCGTCGATCGTCGGTGCCGCGATGGGCCTCTCGCTGTACGGCGGCATGCTCCTGCAGCCGCTGCTGTTCGAGAACATCCTGCAGTTCCCCACCTTCGACACCGGCCTCGCCATGATGCCGCGCGGCATCGGCAGCCTCGTGAGCATGCTGCTCGTCGGGCGGCTCCTCGGCCGCTTCGGCGCCAAGAAGCTCATCTACGCCGGCATCGCGGCGAGCCTGGTCGGCGCATGGATGATGACGGGACTGAACCTGGACATCACAGGGCGCACGACGCTGGTTCCGCTGCTGCTGCAGGGCTTCGGCATCGGCTTCGTGTTCATCCCGCTGTCCGCGGTGGCGTTCGCAACCCTGCCGAAGGGCCTCGCCACCGAGGCGGCCGGTGTCTACAACCTCATCCGCTCGATCGGCTCGTCGATCGGAATCTCGATCGTGAGCGTCTACATGACGCGCAGCGCGCAGGCGAGCTGGAGCACGCTGCGCGGCTACGTCGACCCGTTCCGTCCCGAGGTGCGGCAGTACCTCGATCCGCTCGGGCTGAAGGCGCGCGGCGCGGGCCTCGCGGTGATCGCGCAACAGGCCGCGCTGCAGGCGCAGATGCTGGGCCTGCTGCACGCATTCTGGCTCATCGTGGCAAGCTTCGTGGCCATGATACCGCTCGTGATGCTGCTCCGCCCGGCGAAGGGCAACGCGCCGGCGCCCGCGATGGCGGCCGAATGAAATCTCCCCGCACTGCGCTGATCGAGGGCGCCATCGCGCCCACGCTGTTCTTCTTCACGCTGCCGATCCTCGCGAGCAACGTGCTGCAGTCGCTGAACGGCTCGGTCAACTCCATCTGGGTCGGTCACTACCTGGGCGAGGCGGCCCTGACCGCGACGTCGAACGCGAACACGATCCTGTTCTTCCTGCTGACGCTGGTGTTCGGCGTCGGGATGGCGGCGACGATCCTGGTCGGGCAGAGCGTGGGCGCGCGCGACGTCGCGCAGGCCAAGCGGGTGGTGGGAACGAGCGCCACGTTCTTCGTCGTGGGCTCGCTCATCATCGCGGCGCTCGGCGGCGTCGCGACGCAGCCGCTCCTCGCCGTCATGCAGACGCCGCCCGATGCGATGCCGTACGCCACGGCGTACCTGCGCATCATCTTCGCGGCGATTCCGTTCCTCTTCGCCTACACGTTCCTCATGATGGTGCTGCGCGGGGCGGGCGACTCGAAGACGCCGTTCTACTTCCTGGTGCTGTCGGTGCTGCTCGACATCGCGCTCAATCCGCTGCTGATCTTCGGCGCGGGACCGATTCCCCGGCTCGGCATCGCCGGCTCGGCGCTCGCGACGCTCATCGCGCAGGTGGTGAGCCTCGCCTCGCTGCTGGTGCACCTTTATCGCGCCCGCCATTTCCTGTGGCTGCACGGCGCCGAGTGGCGGCTGCTGCGGCCCGATCCGCGCCTCTTGCGCGCGCTCATCGTGAAGGGACTGCCGATGGGCCTGCAGATGATCGTGCTCTCGGGCGCGTCGATCGCGGTGATCAGCCTCGTCAATCGCTTCGGCTCGCAGACGGCGGCGGCCTACGGCGCGGCGCTCCAGCTCTGGAACTACATCATGATGCCGGCGCTGGCGGTCGGCATGGCGGCCTCCTCGATGGCGGCACAGAACGTCGGTGCCCGCCGCTGGGATCGCGTGCGCCGCACGGCCGTGACCGGCGTGCTCTTCAACGTGCTCATGACCGGCGCGCTCGTGGTGATCCTGTACCTGTTCAACCGCGCCGCGCTCTCGCTGTTCCTTCCCGACGGCAGTGACGCGCTCGCGCTGGCGCAACACATCAACGCCATCGTCGTATGGTCGTTCGTGCTCTTCGGCATCTCGATGGTGCTGGGCGGCGTGGTGCGCTCGACCGGCGCCGCGGTGCCGCCGCTGATCGTGCTGTTCGTGTCACTGTGGCTCATCCGGTTGCCGCTCGCGGTGGCGCTGATGGGCCCGTGGCAGGCCGACGGCATCTGGTGGAGCTTTCCGGTGGGCGCGGGCGTTTCCGCCGTGCTCATGTGGCTCTATTACCGCTACGGCGGATGGCGTCGCGCGCACATGCTGGCGCCGGCGCGTGCGCCCAATCCGGCCGATTGACCCGTCAAAGGCGATCGACGCGCGCGAGCGAAGGGAACAGCCGGATCCACAGCGCGACGATGACGAGCGTTCCGAGCCCGCCGATCACCACGGACGGCACCACACCGAACCACGCGGCCGTCACGCCCGACTCGAACTCGCCGAGCTGATTCGACGTGCCGACGAAGAGCGCGTTGACCGCGCTCACGCGGCCGCGCATCGGATCGGGCGTCTGCAGCTGCACGAGCGACTGGCGCACGACGACGCTGATCATGTCCGCCGCGCCGAGCGTGATCAGGGCCATCAGCGAGAGCGCGAACGAGCGCGACACGCCGAACACGATGGTCGCCACGCCGAACACCGCGACCGCCGCGAACATGGTGCGTCCCGCGTGATGACGAATCGGAAAGCGCATCAGCCATAGCGCCATTGCGAGTGCGCCCACGGCCGAGCCTGCGCGCAGCACACCGAGCGCCCACGGTCCCGAATGCAGGATGTCGCGCGCATAGATCGGCAGCAGCGCCGTCGCGCCGCCGAGCAACACCGCGAAGAGATCGAGCGAGATGGCGCCGAGCACGGCCGGCTGGCTGCGGATGAAGCGAATGCCGGCGAGCACCGACTCGAGCGTGACCTTGCCCGGCGGTGCCGCAGGCTCGCGCAAGCGGATCGGTGCCGTCGCCACGATGGTCACCACGAGGAGCGCCGCGGCGACGCCGTACGCGAGGGTCGGTCCGGCGACGTAGAGCACGCCGCCCAGTGCGGGGCCCGCGATGAACGCCGCCTGCGCCGCCGACGAATTGGCCGCGATGGCGCGCGCGAGGAGCCTTCGCGGAACCAGCGCCGGCAGCAGCGCCTGCATCGCCGGCTGCTGGAAGGCGCGCGCCGCGCCGGTCAGCACGACCATCGCGAAGATACCGGGCACCGCGATGGCGCCCGTGAAGCTGCCGATCGCGAGCACGAGCGTCGCAAGCGCCTGCAGCGACGCCGAGGCCTGCAGCGTGCGGCGCCGGTCGAAATGATCGGCGACCTGCCCGACCACGAGAACGAGCACGAACGAGGGCAGGAATTGCGCGAGGCCGACGAGGCCGAGGTCGAGCGCGCTGCCGGTGAGCGCGTACATCTGCCATCCGACGGCAACGCTCAGCATCTGGTACGACACGGTCGAGGCGACGCGCGCGCACCAGAACAGCACGAAATCGCGCTGCGCGAGCAGCGAATCGTCCCCCGGCGCGGTCACTTCACCGGCGCGCCGGCGAGCGCGAGCACGATGGGCGTCGTGATGGCACCGAGTGCGGTGGTGATGACGATGGCCGAGGCGATCGGACCGTTGAGGACGTCGAACTGGCGCGCCATCAGGTACACGTTGGCGCCGACCGGCAGCGCCGCGAGCAGCACCACCACGGCCGTGTCGAGCGCCGACAGCCCGAGCAGCAGCGCCGCGGCGTACACCACGAGCGGCTGCACGGCGAGCTTCATCGTTACGATCGCCGCGCTCACGCGCCAGCCGGCGCGCACGCCGAATTCCGCGAGACCCATGCCGAGCGCGATCAGCGACAGCGGCAATGCCGCCTGCGCGATGAGCTCGAGGGTGCGGTCGACGAAACCCGGAAGCGGCACGCGCGTGAAGCCGAACGCGGTGCCGAGCAGGATGCTGCCCACGATCGGATTGGCGAGCACGCCCTTCACCGTCTTGCCGAATCCCGCCAGCGACAGGTCGCGATGGCGCGCCCATTCGACCGAAACCGTGACGAGCGTCCACAACGTGAGCGAATTGAAGACGAGCACGAGCGACACCGCGGGCAGGGCGGCCTCGCCGAGCGTGACCTGCGCGATCGGCAGGCCGAGCAGCACGTTGTTCGAAAAGATGCCGCCGACGGCGAACACGGACTGTCCCACGCCGTCCATCCCGAAGAGCAGGCGCCCGGCGATGCGCCCGAGCACGTAGACGATCAGGCAGCCGCCGAAGAATGCGACGAGGATGCGGGCGTCCACCGGCGGCAGCCGCGAGAAATCGCTCATCAGGCGGAACAGGAGCGCCGGCAGCGCGACGCCGAACACGAAGCGCGTCAGCGCGTCGGTGGCCGTGCGCGGCCAGTGCGCGAAGCTCGACAGCGCATAACCGACGAAGACCAGCAGGAACAGCGGCGCGGTGAGCCCGGCGAAGTGGGCGATACCGTGCATCGACTCCGCTTCGGGGCGCGTGCGCCGCGACGCGCTACGTCGCGCGATGGCCCACGAGCGCGAGGAACTCCTCGCGCGTGGCCTGCGATTCGCGGAAGGTTCCGACGACCGACGAGGTGACCATCACGGAGTTCTGCTTTTCCACGCCGCGCATCATCATGCACAGGTGACGCGCCTCGATCATCACGCCCACACCCGTCGCGCCGATGGTGTTCATGATCGCCTCGGACACCTGCTCGGTGAGGCGCTCCTGCAGCTGGAGGCGGCGCGCGTACATGTCCACGAGGCGCGCCAGCTTGCTGACGCCGAACACCTTGCCCGTGGGAATGTAGCCGATGTGGCAGCGTCCGAAGAACGGCAGCAGGTGGTGCTCGCAGAGGCTGTAGAGCTCGATGTCCTTCACGATGACCATGCTGTTGGTGGTCTGAGTGAAGATGGCGTTGTTGACGACGTCGCCGAGCGACGTTCGATAGCCCGAGGTCAGGAACGCCATGGCCTTCGCCACGCGGTCCGGCGTCTTGACCAGGCCTTCGCGGTCGGGGTCCTCGCCGAGCGCGATGAGGAGCTCGCGGGCCAGGGTGCGGATACGGTCGACGTCGACGGCCATGGCGCGTTCCGTTATAGGCGGGATGCAACGGCGCGACGTTAGCACATCGGGCGCGGGCTCACGCCGGGCGCCGCGGCGCTTCAGCGCCTGCTTCGAGCGACGACCGGCGCGCGTGCCTCGGGCGGCGCGGCGAGATCGGGCGCGTGAAACGCCCGCAGCACGCGATTGGGATAGAGCTCGAGCGCGATCGTCGCGAGCGACGACACGGCGACGAGCACGATGCCATAGTGCGGCAGCGCGGCGAGCACGCTCCACCCCGCCATCACGACGATGGCCCAGCGCAGGAATGCGAGCCCGAATGCGCGCCGGATGCGAAAGTCGGCGTCCGGCTGCGCGAGCACGAAGCGGTAGTCGCGCAGCAGCAGCCCCACCGCCGCGCCGAACTGCGCCGCGACGGCGAGCCACAGGTGGCGATCGTGCAGCGCTGCCGCGCGGTCGAAGTCGACGCGGGCGAGCACGATGACCAACGTCACGCCGAGCGGCACGGCGATCACGATCCACGGCACGAGCGCCGTCATGCCGAGCTGCACGCCGAGCCAGAGACGCCGCCACCATGCGGGGCCTTCACCGGCCTCGAAGCCGAAGAGGCGCCCGCACGCCAGCACGCACACCACGTAGATCGATGCGAGCACGTCGGCGAAGTAGACGAAGAGCAGATTGCCGGCCGACCAGCCGAGGAACAGCACGCCGGCGACGGGCACGGCCGCGCGCACCACGACCTGGATCACATCGCGCAGCGGCAGCGACGCCACGGCCCGCCGGCTTGGACGATCACGCGCCCGCGGCTTGCGGCGCGCCGTGACTGCGACTCGCGGCGAGCGTATCGAGCGCCGCGCTCACCGCACGATCGAACAGCGGCACCGGTTCGACGATCAGCATCGCACGCCCGGCGCCAAGCTCGTAGGCGAGGTCTTCCGGCGAATAGATGAATGCACGCGATCGCGAGCGGCTGGTGAAGATGTACTTGCTGCGCAGCGGGCTGATCCACGCGAGGCGCGCGTTGATCGGCCCCTTGTCCGTCCTGAACTGCAGCCACGTGCCCGGCACCATCTCGTTCACGTAGTCGTTGACGTTGGCGGCGGGCAAGGGCCGCGTGGCCGGTCCCTGCTGCGCGGCTTCGTCGGGCTTGGCTTCCGGTTCCTTCGGCTTGATCGCCGCGATGTGCAGCTGATAGAGCGCGTCGAAGAACGACTTCGCGCGGTCGGCGGGAACCTGCAGCGCCTGGGCGCCTTTGCGCAAGGCGCCGATCAGCGCGGGAATCATCTTGGTGAGGCGGGCCTTCTGCGCGGTGCGCTCCTTCGCGACGATGCTCCACAGCATGTCGTCGAGGGTGCGCAGCGCGCCCTGCACGGATTCGCCGTCGACGCCGTCCTGGTCGACGAGCGAGGTCACGTAGTCGACCCAGACCGTCTCGGCGAACGACCGCACGTCGAACGGCACCGAAAGTCCCGCGAGCTTGTCGCGGATCTGCGCCAGCACCTGCGCGCGGTCCTTCTCGCTCTCCTCCGCGGTCAGCGCTGCGTTGACGTCGTCGGCGAGCGCCTCCTCGGTGGTCCGGCGCTCGGTGTCGATGAAGCGCGACAGCTTCGCGTCGGCGGTCTCGAACACCGCCATGTCGATCTCGAAGTCGCGGCAGACCTCGTCGATGACGAGCGCCGCAGTGGTCGAGAACGCCTGTTGATAGCCGTCGTCGCTGCTCGCGCCGACGGCAGCCTCGGCGAGATGATCGAGCAGGCGCCGCGCCGCGTGCTTCTTGTCGGAGAAGAACGCGCGGTCGAGCAGCGCCGCCTTCAGGATCGGGACCTGCAGCCGGCCGAAGAGATTGCGCAGCGACTCCGGGATGGATGGATCGCGGAAGACGTAGTCGAACAGCAACGCGATGACGTCCATCGTGATCCGATCGGTCGGATTCGCGATCTGGTCGGCAACGGCGGTGCGGATGTGCGGAATCAGGTTGAGCGGGACGATGGCCGCGTCGCCTCCCGTCTGGGGCATGTGCTGCGCGAGCGCGCTGCGCAGGTCGAGGCGCTGCCAGGTTCCGAGGGTATTGAAGAGCGGCGTGGACGCCCCCAGCGCCATCATCGGGTCGAGGCCCGGGAAGAAGCCGTCGCCGCCGTCCTGCGCCGGCGCCGCCGATACCTGGGTGCCCAGGCGCGCCAGCGTGGCGAGTCCTGCGAGGATGTCGGGCGTCGGCACGAGTGCCGGGACCGGCAGCTCGGGCGCGGGTGACGGGGCGGCCTGGGCGATGGGTGCCGTCGCCGGAGCCGCGGCGGGCGGGACGGGCGCGGCCGGCGCGGTACGCGGCGAGGCGGGCGGCGCGCCGAGCGTTTCGGCGAACTGCAGCGCGGGCGGCGCGCCCGGGGTGCCCAGCGACTCCGGAACGACGACTTCCGGCACCTTGTCGCCCACCTCGGCCATCATGCGGCTGAAGGCGGGCAGGAGCTCGCTGTCGTCCTGCGGCCGCCATTCGCTGCGCGCACGCAGCGCCGCCTTGATCTCGGGCAGCACGTGGCGATCGGCGAGGAAGCGGTTGAGCGAGATGTAGATCTTGTTGATCGCCGGCGTCAGGTCGGTGATCAGGCGCTCCATCAGCGGGCGCCATACGCGCGGGTTCGGATAGATCGCGCGCGACGTCGATCCCACGGCGTCGAGGATGTAGTCGGGCGCGAAGGGATTGTCGATGTCGCGCACGCTCTTCTCGGGCAGCAGCGCATCGACGCGCAGGTCGAGCGCGGCCAGCTCCTTGGTGGTGAAGCGGCGCAGGAAGCCCGTGGCCGCGGTCAAGGCCGCCTGCTTCTCGTGATCGAACGCCGTCAGGACCTTGAGGGTCGCGGCCGAGGCATCCGCGTCGAGCCGGCGGCCCTTGCGCCGGTGGCCCGCGAGACGCTTCGCGAAGAGCTCGTCGAGCGTGCGCTCGAAGCGCTGCTGCCACTCGCCGCGCTTGTTACGGAACGCCTGGATCTCGCCATCCGGGATGTGGCTCACCGACTCGAAGAGGTCGCCCGACATCTCGAGCGACGCCCGCACGACGTCGTGGAGCTTCAGGGCGTACTGCGTGTAGCAGGCCTGCAGCAGGCCTTGCGCCTCCTCGGGCGTGAGCCGGCGCTCCTCGATGGCGTTTTCGCCGATAGCCTGGGCGGTGGGAGGCGGAAGCGTCGACATGAGCGCGGCTGGTGCGGCCCCGATTGTAGTCGCTGGACGCAAGATGCGTGCTTACCGCATGCTCGATCCGATGGCCGGATCGGCCGCGGCCGCGTGCGGCATGTACGGGCGATCCCGTGGTCGACAGAATGGCAGCGGCAGCGCGATGCCGCCGGCTTCCACGCGGCTCGGGATGCACGCGCGAGCCCACCGGAGCCCGGAGGGCTCGCGCCGTCAGTGGGGCAGCACGAGGTTCGCCAGCGCGTCGCAGCGCTGCTGCGACGACGAGCACGTGATCGTGCCGCTGTTCGGGTTGTAGTTACGGATGTTGAACCAATACGTCTGGCCCGGCGTGAGACCCGCGACGGTCGAAGTGCCCGAGCCGATGCGGAAGGTGAGCGTCGCGGTGTTGCCGATCGCGCGCCCGAGCGGCCCGCTCGCGCCCCCCAGGTCGGTGGGCCGGAAGTCGCACGCCGTCGACGACACGGTCACCTCGCGGGAGGTGGGCGGCCCGTTGAACTCCGACGTCGACAACGATCCGAATGCGCCTGACGACGCCGTCGACGGAACGGTGAAGCGCACCGCCCACGCGCCGTTCCATGCAAAGCCGGGCGCATGATTGAAGAACGTCGAGTAGACCACCTGGTTGTCCGAGCCCACGTCGCTGTAGAGCGCGCTCGGGAACTGCCCGCAGAGCCCCGCGGGCGGCGGCGCCGAGCTCGCCCAGTTGATCGACATGCTGGCCGTGTTGCCCGTCCCCCCGGAGTTGCTCGCCGAGACGGTCACCGTCTGCAGGCCCGGTCCGCTGCCGCCGGTGTTGCACACATTGGTGAGCGACGAGCATCCGGTCCAGTGGTAAGCGGATGGATTGCCGCTGCAGTACGCATACAGCGTCACGAGACTGCCGCTCACCGGCGGGTCGGTCTGCCGGGTGGCGCTGACCGCGCACACGGGCGGCGTTTCCGGCGGCGGCGGAGGCTGCCAGGCCACGCTGACGCTCGCCGGCGCGCTGCTGCCGTTGACGTTGCTCGCGACGACGCTGTAGGTCACGGTGCCCGGTGCCGCCGAGCTCGCCGTGCAGACCGACGTGAGGCTCGCGCAATTGCTCCACAGGTACGAGCTCGGATTGCCGGTGCACGTCGCGGTGAGCGTCACGAAGGAGTTGGCCGCAGGAGCGCCGTTGCTCGCCGAGAGCGTGCACGCCGGAAGCGCCACCGGATCGGCCGTCGGCGAGCACATCGCCACGGGCATCGACGACGAGCCGTAGCCCTCGGCGACGTAGCCCTTGGCGATCATCTGCTGCTGCACGCTGAGGCTCGTGGTGTAGCGATGGTTCGAGTCGACGCGGCCGTTCCACGCGCGGTAGATCGGGATGGTGCCGCTCGGGCACGCTCCGGTTGTCGTATCCGGCAGCGCGACGCCGAAGACGTCGCTCGACTCGAGCACCCACACGCCGGGAAAGCGCGCGGCAACCTCCTGGCACTCCGCGGGTGAAGCGGAATAGAAGTGCGAATCCAGGCCGGCGCTCGGCTCGCCGTAGAAGCGGCATACCGGGCTCAGGTTCGTCGACACGGTCGCTGGATCGGCGACCTTGAACGACAGGCCGGTGCGCGCCCATCCGACGAACACGTGATTGTCGAGCTTGTTGATCTCATCCGCGCTCGCGGTGACGAAGTAGTGATCGAGCGCGGCGTTGTAATACTCGATCGCGTCGAGCAGCGTGGCCGACGCGGGCGCGGGCGCCGCGAGCAACGCAAGCGCGCACGTCACCGCGCACGCGCGGCACATTCGTTGGAGAGCATGGAGGAAACGCGATGGATGCATATGAACCGGCCGGCGGACCAACGGAAGCGAGGACGCATTCTGACGCAAGCGCGAGCACCCGACGGGCGCCCGTCGCAACTTGCGATGGACCTCGCCCGATGCGCGGGGGTTCATAAGCGACGCGGTTTCGGGCACGATGCTCGCCACGCTGCGCGACCGGGCCACCGCGTGGCGCGCGAAACGACACGAGGAACGCGACTCATGCAATGCTCCATCTGCGGCAAGGACAACCAGCCCGGAATGCGCTTTTGCGTTCATTGCGGCGCCGCGCAGACCCCGGTTCAGCCTGCGGCAACCACGAGCGTGATCGCCGCCATGACGCAGGCCGAGGCGCCGCCTGCGGCACGCGCCTCGGGTCGTCCGGGGCTCGCCGTGGACGCCCCGATCTCGCCTCCGACCGATTCCACGCGCGACATCCGCGCAGCCACGCCTGCCGCCGGCGAGGCGAAACGCATGCCCGCGAGCCCCGGCGTGGAGCCGACCGGCGCGTCCGTCGCGCCGGCATCCGAGTCGACGCGCGCGGGGGTGGCCGCGTCGGCCATCGGCACCGCGAGCGATCCCGCGGCCGCACCGGCGTACAGCACGTCGCCGCCGCGCAAGAGTGGCATGCTGGTGGTCATCGTCCTGGCGGTCATCGGTCTCCTGGGGATCGGCGGCTTCTTCGTCTACAAGGTCTCGGAGGACAGCGCGCACGAGGCCGCCCCGGCCTCGACCGCGGCGGCCGCGCCCGCGCAGGCGTCGTCGTCCGAGAGCGCTGCCGCCGCGCCGGCCGTTGCGCCCGGTGGCGCCACGACCGACACCGCGCCCGCGCCCACGCCCAGCACCGAGCCGGCATCGGCGCCTGCGCCGGAGGCCAAGCCGGGCGATGCCGAGCCGGCCCGGGCGACGTCGTCCGGACCGACGCCGGCGCCCGCGGTGGAACCGCCCGCCAAGTCCGCCGGAAAGGCTTCGCCCGGTCGTGCGGCGCAACCGCGGCCCGGGTTACCCAAGGGCTCCGAGCCCGCCGTGACCCAGCCGGCCGCGACACCCGCGCCCGCGCCGAACCCTCCGCGCTCGACCACGGCCGCGCCGGCGACCCGTGCGGCACCGGCGGCCGATCGGTGGGCGCAGATGCAGGAGGAGCTCACGCGATGCACGCGCGAGGACTTCATCGCGCGCGTGGTGTGCGACCAGCGCGTGCGCCTGCGGTACTGCAACGGCTACTGGGGCGCCGTGTCGCAATGCCCGGCCTACGCCTCCGGCCCGGATCACGGCCAATGACGCGCGTGTAGGTGACCGGCGGACAGCGGTTTCCGGACCCAACCGATCCCACCGCCGCGCCGCAGTCGATAGTCTCCAGGCAACGCTGAGCGCGCCGCGGTTGGGCGCTTGCACTGGAGGATCGCGCATGACCACGATCGTGGCGGCAGTCTTCGAGACCGACGCCGCAGCCGACCGCGCCGCGGACGAGCTGCACAAGGCCGGCTTCGAAGCCGGCGAGGTCGAGAAATTCGTGCTGACCCCGCCGGGACAGCACAACGACATCACGACCGGCGGCGATGAAGCAGCGGATCCGCACGCCAAAGGCGGCGAGAAGGGCGCGGCGGCAGGTGCGGCGATCGGCGGCGCGGTCGGTGCCATTGCCGGCCTGGCCGCCACACCGCTGGTAGGCCCGGCCGCGATCGCGGGAGGCATGGCGACCGGCGCGTACGTCGGCTCGATGGCCGGTGCCGTGAACACGATGAAGGACAGGCCCGCGGCGGTGCAGCCGGTCGCGCGCCCGGCCGGCGTCATGCTGGCCGTTCCCGCCGAAGCCGACGAGGACGAGGAAGTCGCCGTCGATCTGATGCGCGACGCCGGCGCCCGCATGATCGAGCGCTGCGACGGCACCTGGCAGGACGGTCACTGGATCGATTTCGACCCCGTGCGTCCGCCGCAAGTCATCGAGCAGAGACCCGTTTGACGCGAAGCACCGCGCGCACCCCGCTCCGCGCGAAAACCAACAAGGGGACGACGCCATGCGACACCTGAACGCAACCACCCGTGGCTGGCGCGCGCGCATACCCGCGCTGCGCGCCCGCCAGCACGGCCGTTGGGGCTACATCCTGGCCTGGCTGCTGGGAGTGCCGATTCCGATTCTGGTGCTGATCTACCTGCTGCGCGGCTGCACGTAGCGTCGCGCGTCGGGCCGCTAGCCGCGGCCCACGAACGGCATCTTCGTGGCCATCACGGTCATGAACTGCACGTTCGCGTCGAGCGGCAGGCTCGCCATGTAACGCACGGCGCTCGCGACGTGCGCGACGTCCATCAGCGGCTCGACGGCGATCTGCCCGTTCGCCTGCGGAACGCCGCTCGCCATGCGCGCGGCGAGCTCGGTGTGCGCGTTGCCGATGTCGATCTGCCCGCAGGCGATGTCGTATTTGCGCCCGTCGAGCGAAGCCGACTTGGTGAGGCCGGTGATGGCGTGCTTGGTCGCCGTGTACGGCGCCGAGTTCGGCCGCGGCGCGTGCGCCGAGATCGAGCCGTTGTTGATGATGCGCCCGCCGCGCGGCGTCTGCGCCTTCATGACGCGAAACGCCTCGCGCACGCAGAGGAACGACCCTGTCAGGTTCACGTCGACGACGGCTTGCCACTGCGCGTCGGTGAGCTCGTCGAGCGGCACGCCGGGCGCGCCGATGCCCGCGTTGTTGAACACGACGTCGACGCGGCCGAACTTCGCGACGACGGCGTCGAACAGCGCGCGCACCGCTGCCGGCTTCGCGACGTCGGTCGGCACGACGAGCACGCGATCGGGCGCGGCGCGCGCGGTCTCCTCCAGCGGCTCGCGGCGACGGCCCGCGAGCGCCACCGCGTAACCGTCGTCGAGCAGCGCGTGCGCCACCGCGCGCCCGATGCCCGATCCGGCGCCGGTCACGATGGCCGTCTTCGAAGTCGTCATGCGATCACTCCCGAAGCGTGCAATGGGTCATGGTAACGCAACGACGCGCGCGTTACGCGCGGGCGCGCCGCGCGGCGTGCGCGTCCTGCGCGTCGACCGCGAACGGCGCGGGCATCGCGATGCCATAGCCCTGGCCGTAGTCGACGCCTACTATGGTGAGCGCTTCGCGGATCGCCGGCGTCTCCACCGATTCGGCGATGGTCTGCTTGCCCATCACGCGCCCGATGCGGTGGATGGCCTCGACCATCGCGGCGTCGACCGGATCCTGCAGCATGTCCTTGACGAAGCTGCCGTCGATCTTGAGGAAGTCGACGGGCAGATGCTTCAGGTACGTGAAGGACGAGACGCCGACGCCGAAATCGTCCAGCGCGAAGCGGCAGCCCGACGCGCGCAGCCCGCCGATGAACTCCGCCGCGCGCGACAGGCTCGTCACGGCGGTGGTCTCGGTGATCTCGAAGCAGACCGCCGCGTGGGGCACGCGGAAGCGGTCGAACTGCTCGCGCACGAAATCGAGGAACTGCTCGTCGCCGATCGACGCACCCGACAGGTTGATCGCGATCGCGCCCGGATGCGCCGCGCCGTTGCCGCGCGCGGCGAGCGCGGCGAACGCCGTGCGGATCACCCAGCGGTCGATCGCCGGCATGAGGTTGTAGCGCTCCGCCGCGGGCAGGAATGCCATCGGCGGGATCACCTCGTTGTGCTCGTCGAGCAGCCGCACCAGCAGCTCCTGGTGTGACGGACCGTCGCCGTGCAGCGGCACGATCGGCTGCGCGTAGAGGAGCAGGCGATTCTCCGACAGCGCGCGGTGGATCCGATTGACCCATTCCATCTCGCCGTGACGCAAGGCGATCTCGCTGTCCTCGGGGCGGTAGACCTGCACGCGGTTGCGCCCCTTGTCCTTGGCCATGTAGCACGCCGCGTCGGCGGCCGACAGCACGCCCGACAGCGTGCGCGGACCCTGCGCGATGTTCACCACGCCGATCGATACGCCCACGGCGAACGAGCGGCTGTGCCACGCGAAGCGGAAGTCCGCGATGGTGCGACGCAGGTTCTCCGCGATGCGCAATGCGGGCTCGGGCGGGCAATGCGTGAGCAGCACGCCGAACTCGTCGCCGCCGAGGCGTGCCAGCGTGTCGCCCTCGCGCAGGCGCGGCCGCAGCAGCGCGCCGATCTGGCGCAGCAGCTCGTCTCCGGCCGCGTGCCCGCTCGTGTCGTTGACGACCTTGAACTGATCGAGGTCGAGATACAGCACGGCCGTGTTGACATCGCCCTCGCGCGCCTCCTCGAGCGCGGCGAGCAGCCGCTGCTCGAACTCGCGCCGGTTGAGGAGTCCGGTGAGCGCGTCGTGGCTCGCGAGATGGGTGAGGCGCGCGGCGTACTGGCGCTCGCGCCGCATGTCGTGGAACACGATGACCGCGCCGACGATGCGCCCGCTGCGCTCGCGGATCGGCGCGATGCTGCGGTCGATCGCGATGGGCGCGCCTTCGCGCGGCATGAGCGAGATGCTGCTCTCCGCCTCGATGGTCTGCCCGTCGCGCAGGACGCGTCCGACGACGTCCGGCAGCGCCTCGCTGGTGGCCTCGTTCACCGCGACGAACACGTCGCTCACGGCGCGCCCGCGCGCGGCGTCCGCGCGCCACCCGGTGAGACGCTCGGCGACCGGATTGACGTACTCGACGCGTCCCTGCAGGTCGACCGTGATGACGGCGTCGGCGATCGAGGCGAGCGTCACTTCGGCGCGGTCGCGCGCCTCGTGAAGCTCGGCTTCCGTCTGCTTGCGGTCGGCGATGTCGGTGAGCGAGCCGGCGAAGCGCAGTGGTCGTCCGCTCGCCGAGCGCTCCGAGCGGCCGCGCGCGCGGAACCAGCGGTAATCGCCGGTGTTGGTGAGGATGCGCACGTCGAGGTCGAACGGCGCGTCGTGCCGCAGGTGATTGCGCAGGCTCGCGATGACGGCGCTGCGGTCGAGCGGATGGATGCGGCGCAGCGATGCGCGCGGAGAGGACTTGAGCGCCTCCGGCGCGACGCCGAACAGTTCCGCGAATCGCGGCGACAGGAAGAGCGAGCGGCGCACGAGATCCCAGTCCCAGATGCCTTCGCTGCTGCCGCTCACCGCGCGGTCGAATCGCGCCTCGCTCTCGCGCAGCGCGTGCTCGAACGACTCGGCGCTGCGCAGGAGCCGCCCGGTGCGCAACACGGCGAGCAGCACCAGCGCGGCGGCCACCGCGACGTTGATGCCGGTCAGCACGACGTCGGTCTCGCGCGACGCCTCGCTCATCGTGGCGGAGAAGCCGTCCTCGAGGGGCGTCAACGCGGCGTCGATGCCGCCGGTGCGGCGCAGGAGCGGCGTGATGAGCGGCGGCGGCTCGCCGAGCACGACGGCGGTGTGCAGCGTGTTGGCGACGTCGTTGAGCTCGAGCACCAGCGCATCGGCCTCCGTCCAGTAGCCGATCGCGCGCGCCATGAACGGCACGTGGCGGAAATATCGATACAGCCAGATCATGCCTGCGATGTCGTCGGGATGATTGCGCCCGGCGATGAGACCCGATCGCGCGCGCGCGGTGTCCGGGTCCGCGGCCTCGAGGGCGAGGCGCGCGTCGCGATCGCCGAAGATCACCGCGATGGCCGTGCGGTATGCGGCGAAGTCGGCCTCGTCGTGCGTGATGGCATAGCGCTCGAGCGCGGCGACCGCGGTCTTCTGTGCCTTCGACCAGCTGCTCTCGCCGCCGACGTACGCGCGCACCGCGGACATCACGCTGAGGCTCGCGCCGACCAGCAGCAGCATGAGCGCTACGATCGCGACGAACGGCCAGATGATGCCCATCAGGCGCGAGCGCGCGAAGCGACCGGGGAAGAGCGTGACCATGGGGACGCGCGAGTGTACCGCGCAGCGTGCCGCCGCTACGCGCGGCTCGATGGACGCGCGGCCCCGCGCGTTCTGCACGACCGTGCGCACGCGTCGCGCGCGCGTACGTCGGCTTCCGACGCGTCGTTCGACGTTACGCCGCCGGGCGCGCCGCTTCGATGCGCGGTTGCGCGGGTTGCCACGGCCGCGGCGGATGCGGCCGCTCGGCGTCGCGCGCGCGACGCCAGGACGGCGCGATCGGCGCGTCGCTCCACACGGCCATGTGCAGGCGCGACAGCGCAAGCGGGTCGGCGAGAAGCGTCGCCTGCCCGGCGCGGTCGAGCGCCGACCAGCCGTCGCGCAGCGCGCGCTCGATGCGCTCCGAGCGCTCGCGCCGCACGGCCTCGGGCAACTCGTGGCGTGCCACGCCTTGCGCGCACGCGAGCGCGTTGAGCAAAGGGTCGACGACGGCCATCTCGCCGTCGGCCTCGGGCAACGCACGCTTCACGTACTTGCGCGTCGCACGCATGGCGGCGGGCGGGCGCGCCTCCTCGGGGATCAGGAAAAGGCGTCGCCGGCGCAAGCGCCGCCCGGGCGCCACGCGGCTCGTGTACACCGATACCGGCACCGACAGGATCAGCGCGCCGACGACGGGCAGCAGCCACCACAGGAACGTCGGATTGAGCCACCACACGAAACCGGCCCACGCGACGCCGAGCAGCGTGTGCAGTCCGTGGCGCCGGATCGCGTCGCCCCACGTCGTCTGGGCGTCCTCGCGCGGTGGCGAGCGCCATCGCACGGCGTGACCGATCAGCGACGAGAGCACGAACTGCGTATGGAAGAGCATGCGCACGGGTGCGAAGAGCGCCGAGATCGCCATCTCCATCAGCACGCTCGCCCACAGCTTGGACGCTCCGCCGTAGCCGGAAGGTTGTTGCGCGGCGATCAGCAGGCCCGCGAGGATCTTCGGCAGGAACAGGAGCAGCGCGGTGGCCGAAAAGAGCGTCACGGCCCACTCGGGATGCCACTGCGGCCACAGCGGGAATAGCTGGAACGGATGCACGAAGTACTGCGGCACCGTCAACGTGTGCACGGCGAGGAGCGCCGTGGACAGTATCAGGAATGCGAACCACAGCGGCGCGGACAGGTACGCCATCACGCCGGTCATGAACACCGCACGGTGCGCCGGATGCAGGCCCTTCATGAGGAACAGCCGAAAGTTCATGAGGTTGCCCTGGCACCAGCGGCGGTCGCGCGACAGCTCGTCGATGAGGTTGGGGGGCATCTCCTCGTAGCTGCCGGGGAGGTCGTACGCGATCCACACGGCCCATCCGGCGCGACGCATGAGCGCGGCTTCGACGAAATCGTGCGACAGGATCTCTCCGGACAGCGCGCCACTGCCCGGCAGGCGCCCGAGCGCGCAATGACGCATGAACGGCTCCACGCGAATGATCGCGTTGTGGCCCCAGTAGTGCGACTCGCCGAGCTGCCAGAAGTGCAGCCCCGCGGTGAAGAGCGGTCCGTAGACACCCGTGGCGAACTGCTGCACGCGCGCGTAGAGCGTGTCGCGTCCTGCTGCGCGCGGCGCCGTCTGGATGATGCCTGCGTTCGGATTCGCCTCGGCCATGCGCACGAGTGCCGTGAGGCAATCGCCGGTCATCACGCTGTCGGCGTCGAGCACGACCATGTAGCGATAGCGCCGTCCCCACCGGCGGCAGAAGTCGGCGATGTTGCCGCTCTTGCGCTTGATGCGATGCTGGCGCCAGCGATAGAACACGCGCCCGAAGCCGCCGACCGCGCGGCACAGCGTCATCCACGCCTCGATCTCGGCGACGCGTGTGTCGGGGTTGCCGCTGTCCGACAGGACGAAGAAATCGAACCGGTCGAGGCAGTCGGTGCGCGCGAGCGATTCGTACGTCGCACGGAGGCCCGCGAACACGCGCGGCACGTCCTCGTTGCAGATCGGCATCACGATCGCGGTACGGGCGTCGGGCGGGATGGGCGCGCTGCTGCCGCGCAGGCTGTTCGAGATGGCGTAGCGGTCGCCGCCGATCGCGAGCAGCGCGAAGCCCGCGAGCGCGGTCCAGAAGCCCGCGGAGATCCATCCGAACAGGATCGCGAACAATGCGAGCATCGCGATCTCGAGCGGCTGCGTGCCGTGGTAGGGCAGCACGCTCGTCATGAAGTTGGTCGCGATCCACGTCTGCGCGATCACGAGCCCGAGCAGCACGATGCGCCGCCGCGCCGCGGCGTGGCTCCAGCGGCCGCGCGGATCGGGCGAATCGCGCTCGATGCCGTGCATGCGCAGCCGCCGCGTCCACGCCTTTGGCCACGCGCGCGGCGCCATCGAGCCGCGGGTGAGCGGCGGCGTGGTGTCGAGGCGCTCGCGGCCCTGCACGTCGCGCGTGAGGACCGGCCCCGCCGGGGTGAACGGCGTGCCGTAGCCCAGCGTGATGCGCGCGTGCACGGAATCGTAGGCTGGCAACGATGTATCGACAGGCCTGCCGGCGAGCGCCTGATGGACCGCGGCCATCGGCGCGATCGGCGGATCCTGCGCGAGCGCGCGCGCCAGCACCTCGCGACGGCGCTCCGGCGTGAGCGGCAGGCGATCGACGTAGCGCGCGGCGAGCGCCGCCTCACCCGTCAAGTCGGCGGCAGCACGTAGCTCCATGTCTCCGACAGCGTCGCGTTGTTCAGGCGCAGGAACGCCCGCAGCTCGACGGGCTTCTTGTCGTCGAGCCGTTTGAAGCGCAGCGTGGTGCGCCACCCGCCGGTGATCTCGTTGCGGTAGGCGTTGGATTCGAGCATCTCCGCGTTCGCGTCGAGCGTGAATACGACCTCGACCGGCGCATCGGCCGCCAGCTTGTGAAGCGCGGGTCCGTCGAAATCGATGACGTAGGAGATGCTGTCGTCGGGTTTGCGCACGTACCCGTGCCCGCGGCGCGTTTGCACGACCCAGGACAGCGGCGGGCGCGTCTCGCTCTCGCGCTGCCAGGTGAGCCGGTACTCGAAGTCGAGCGGCTGCTTCGGAGGCGGCGGATTGTCGGGCACCCAGTAGGCGACGATGTTGTCGTTGGTCTCGTCGGGCGTCGGGATCTGCACGAGCTCGACGCGTCCCGCGCCCCACTTGCCCTTCGGCTCGACCCAGCCCGACGGACGCAGGTCGTAGCGCGCCTCGAGATCCTGGTAGCTCGCCCAGTCGCGGTCGCGCTGGAGGATGCCGAAGCCGAGCGGATTCACGGTGGTGAACGACGTAACGAGCAGGCGCTTGGGATTGACGAGAGGCCGCCACAGCCACTCGCCGGTGCCGGCCTGGACCGACAGGCCGTCGGAGTCGTGCACCTCCGGACGATAGTCATCGATGGGCGGACGGTTGTTCTCGCCGAAGTAGAACATGCTCGTGAGCGGCGCAAGCCCGAGCTTCGTGACGTTCTCGCGCATGAACACACGCGCGCGCACGTCCATCGCGGTATCGGCGCCGGGCTTGAGCACGAAGCGGTACGCGCCGGTCGCGCGCGGCGACTCGAGCAGCGCGTAGATGCGCAGCTCCTTCGATTCCGGGGCCGGCCGCTCGAGCCAGAATTCGCTGAAGCGGGGGAATTCCTCGCCGGCCATGATCGCGGTGTCGATCGCGAGCCCCCGCGCCGACAGGCCGTAACGCTGTCCCTTGCCGAGCGCGCGGAAGTAGCTCGCGCCCAGGAACACCAGCACCTCGTCCTTGTACTTCGGCGTGTTGATCGCGTAATGCACGCGAAAGCCCGCGAAACCGAGGCCCTTCAGCTTGCTCGTGTCGAAGGTGTTGGCGCCGTAATCGAAGAGCGCCGGATCGAAGCGGATGTCGCGCACCCCCTGCGAGGTGATCTCGTGCATGCGCACCGGCTGCTCGTAGTACAGGCCCTGGTGGAAGAACATGACCTCGAAGGGCAGCTTCGTACCGCGCCACAGCGCCTTGTCGGGGCGGAAGCGGATGTCGCGATACTGGTCGTACGTGAGCCCCTGCAGCTCCTTCGGCAGCGTGTTGTCGGCCTTCTTGTACGGCTGTTCGGCGAGCGCCTTCGCACGGGCGGCGACGTCCTCGAACGAGAACGCCAGCGCGCGAGCGGACAGCGCAACCAGCAACAGCGCCGCGAGGCGCGCGAAGATCACTGCAGGACGCACGATAAGGGGACGAGCGCCGCCGGCCGGCGGCGCGGGCAAAAACACGAGTATAGGCGGTGGCGCGCCGGGTTCGCCCCGGCGCGGTCGATGAGCTGACTGTGGCGGCGAGCGCGCCGTGCGCCCGCCCCACGTGCTACCGATTCGCTAGAAGCAGAATCGCGCGCCGAAGTGATGACCCCATCCGCCCGCGCAGACGCTGCCCCAGTAATACGGGCGCGGCGCGGCGTAATACGGCGCGTAGTAGGGCGGGTAGTAGTACGGCGCGGGGTACACCACCGTCGGGGGCGGCGCATACACGTACTGTCGTACCGGCGGTGCCACGGCCTGGCGAGCCGGCGGCGCCGAGTAATCGGGAGGAGTCGATACGTCGGACGCGGAGATGGGCGGCGCATCCGAGATCGGGCCCGGCGGCATGCCTTGCGTCGCCTGTTGCGCGAGCTGCCATTGGCGCCATTTCAGGAGGCGGTCGGCCTCCTCGGCCGTGATCTCCCCGCGTGACACGCGGCCGTCGACCTCCGTGCGATAGAGGTCGAGCTGCCGCTGCACCTCGGCCGACTGATCGGCGGTCAGCGATGGCAGCGCCGGCGGCGACGACTGCGCGCCGGCCGCGGCGGTGTAGCCGATACCGAGCGCTGCCAGCGCCAGGGTCAGGACAAGGCGTTTCATGAGGTGCTCCGATGCATCGAATTCGAACGAGTTGGACTCTCTGTACGGCGCGTGGTTTCCACGCGGCAATCGCCCGACAACGGCCGCGCGCGGCCGCGGTTGACCGCCCGGTGACGGGGTAACAACGCGTTACACATTCGGGGCGGAGCGACCGGATCCCAAGCCGAGCAGGGCATAGAGGATCACCGCCCCGAACGTCGCCGTGCCGATGCCGCCCAGCGCGAAGCTGCCGATGCGCAGCGTGAAGTCGCCCGCCCCGAGCACGAGCGTCACGGCGGTCACGACGAGATTGCGGTTGTCGCCGAAGTCGACGCCGCTCTGCACCCAGATGCGTGCGCCGGCGACTGTGATCAACCCGAAGACGACGATCGACACGCCGCCCAGCACGGGCACCGGAATGGTCTGGATGAGCGCACCGAACTTCGGCGAGAACCCGAGCACGATCGCAATCACCGCCGCGACGACGAACAGCAGCGTGGAGTAGATGCGCGTGACCGCCATGACGCCGATGTTCTCCGCGTACGTCGTCACGCCGGTGCCCCCGACGGAACCCGCGGCGATGGTCGCGACGCCGTCGCCGAGGAACGCGCGTCCCATGTAGGGATCGAGATTGCGGCCGGTCATCGCGCTCACGGCCTTGATGTGACCGAGGTTCTCCGCGACGAGCACGATCGCGACCGGCGCGATCAGTGCGATCGCCGGGCCGCTCCACGCGGGCGCGGCGAACCTCGGCAAACCGATCCACGCGGCCTGGGCGACGCCGCTCCAGTCGATCGCCTTGCCGAGGCCGGCACCGTTGGTCAACGCCGCATAGATCACGTACGCGAGCACGAGGCCGATCAGGATCGGCAGGCGTTGCAGCATGCCGCGCATGAACACGGCGACGAACGCGACGCACAGCACGGTGAGCAGCGCCATCCAGGCGTCGAACGCCGTCGCGGTCGCGCCCTTGACTGCGATGGGCGCGAGATTGAGCCCGATGACCGCGACGATCGCGCCGGTGACGACGGGCGGCATCGCGCGCTCGATCCATTGCGTGCCCGCCGCCATGACGACGAGGCCGATGATCGCGTACACGACGCCGCATGCGATGATGCCGCCGAGCGCCACGCCGACGTTCGCATTGGGTCCGCTGCCCGGGTAGCCCGTCGCGGCGATCACGACGCCGATGAACGCGAAGCTCGAGCCGAGGTAGCTCGGCACGCGACCGCCGACGATGACGAAGAAGATCAGCGTTCCCATCCCCGACATCAGGATCGCGACGTTGGGATCGAAGCCCATGAGAAGCGGCGCGAGCACTGTCGCGCCGAACATCGCGATGACGTGCTGCACGCCGAGCGGAAGCGCCTCGCTCCACGGCAGCCGCTCGTCGGGCGCGATCACGCCGCTTCTCTTCTCGATCCATGTTGGAAAGTACGACGCGCGCATCGCAGGCTCCGTGGGGACGTCGGGGGCGCCGCGATTCTAGCGCGCGCCGACCGCAACACGAGCGATTGGTTCCTGAGCGAGCAGGTCATCCGGGACGCGCCCCGGCGCGTTCAAGGCGGCGTGCGCTGGTCTGGACTTTGCAGCGATGGCGTGGATGCATCACGACGGCGTGCGGCAGCTTCGTGGCTGCGGCATGCGCCGATGTACAACTTACAAACCGCGAGGCCGAATCTGCACGGTGCAGCAGCCCGCGGCGGAGAAAGCATGATGAGAACGTTCGTGTCGCTGGCTGCGCGTGGATGTGTCGGCGCGCTCGCTTTGATGCTCGCTGCGCTCGCGACCCCCGCGAGCGCGGATCCGCCTTCACGCGTGATCCGGATCTCCCTCGTGCAGGGCCCCGTGAGCTTCGCGGCGGCCGGCAGCGACGACTGGGTCTTCGCGACCGTGAATCGGCCCGTGTTCTACGGCGATCGACTGTGGGCCGACGAGGATGGCCGCGGCGAACTCGAGATCGGCAACGGCACGCTGTGGATGGGCCCGCGCACGGCGGTCGACGTGTTGAACCTCGACGATCGCGCGGCGCAGTTCCAGCTCTCCGAGGGCGATATCGTGCTGCGCGTGCGCGACCTCGGGCGCGACGACACGGTCGAGATCGACACGCCCAACCTGGCTTTCGTGGTGACGAGTCCCGGGCGCTATCGCGTGTCGGTCGATGCGCAGGGGCAATCGACCGCGGTCGCCGTCACCGACGGCGCAGCGGACGTGTACGGCGAGCAGGCGTCGTATGTCGTGACACGCGGACAGCGCTATCGCTTCTCCGGCACCGATCTCGAGAACGCCGAGCGCATCGCACCGTCGCCGCCGGACACGATCGATCGGTTTGCACTCGACCGTGAGCGTCGGCACGATCGCATCGCGTCCGTGCGCTACGTATCGCCCGACGTGATCGGGGTCGAGGATCTCGATACGTACGGCTCGTGGAGCTCGGTCGCCGACTACGGCAACGTGTGGGTCCCGCGCGAAGTGCCTGCCGACTGGGCGCCGTATCGCAACGGCCACTGGACATGGATCGATCCGTGGGGATGGACCTGGGTCGACGACGCGCCATGGGGCTTCGCGCCTTTCCACTACGGGCGGTGGGCGTACGCGCAGAATCGCTGGTGCTGGGTGCCGGGGCCGCGCGACGTTCGCCCCGTGTACGCGCCGGCGCTCGTCGCGTGGTTCGGTGGCGGCGGCGTGAGCATCAGCGTGTCGAGCGGCCCGGCGATCGGATGGGTCCCGCTCGCGCCACGCGAGGTCTACCGGCCGTGGTACGACGCGAGCCCGCAGTACATCCGCCAGGTCAACGTGAGCAATACGCACATCACGAACGTCACGGTCATCAACCAGGTGATCAACAATCCCGGCGCGGTCACGCAAGTGAACCAGTTGGTGAACCTGCGCGCGCCGCGCGCGATCACGGCCGTTCCGCCGGCAGCGTTCGCGCAAGGTCAGTCGGTGTCGCGCGTCGCGGTCGCGGTGCAGGCGAATGCCCTGAACAGGGCATCGTTCCAGCCCGCGCCCAGGATCGCGCCCGCGCGCGAGGCGCTGGTCGGCTCGGGACAGGCCGCCAGAGGCCGACCTCCTGCGCAAGTGATGCAGCGCACGATCGTTGCCAGGACCGCGCCCCCGCCGGCAGCGATGCCGGTCCAGCAGAAGATCCAGCTGCTCGAGAAGGATCCGGGCAAGCCGCTCGCGCCGCGCCAGGCCGCGCGCACCGCGCAGGGAAGCCAGCCGAATGCTGCCTCTCCCGCTGGCGCGCCGGTCGCGGCAGAGGGACGTCCTTCCAATGTCCGCGTGGCCCGCGCAGCCAAGCCTGCCGCCACTGCCGCGCCGCCGGTGAACCCGCGCGCCGCCGCCACCGCGGCACAACCCGAGCGCGAGGGACCCGCCGCGGCCACGCCGCCGGCGAGCTCATCGCCATCGACCGCCGCGGGCGCGCGCCGTCCAGGCGGCCCGGCGGCGACGCAGCCACCGCGCGAGGAAGCCAACGCGCCTCGCGCGCCTCGCGAAGCGACGCCGGGCAGTGCGCCGCGCACGCCGATAGCCGAGTCGCCGCGCGAGGAAGCTAGACGGGTGCAAGGATCGCAAGGATCGCAAGGACCGCAGGGACCGCAAGGACCGCGTGACCAGGCCCGAGGCACCCCCGCGCCTGAACCGGAGCGTGAAGCACGACCGCGCGCGGCGTCCCCGTCGCCTGCGGCTGCCCCCAACCCTGGGCCGCGTCCGCCGAACGAAGCGGCTCGTGCGGCGCCGCCCACGCGCGCGCCGGAAGCCGCGGTGCCGGCGGCGCCGCCGCGCGCACGCGAGCCGGCGGCGCCCCGGGGCCCTGAAGCGGCCCCGCAACCGCCGCGCGAGGAGCGGTCGGAGTCGCCTCGGCCCCCCCAGGCCGGGCCGAGGGCGCGCGAGGAAGCGCGCATTGCGCCGCCTCCGCCGCCGGCCGCCGCGCCCGCGCAACGCGAGGCCGGGCCGCGCTCGGCACCGGCCCCGCAGCCGCCGGCAGCCCCGGGACCGCGCGAGGCCGCACGCGCCACGGGCGCGCCGCCGCATCCCCAGCCGGCGCAACCGCAGCCCCAGGCGGCCCGCGAGGCGCAGCGGCCCCCGCAGGCGCACGCCGCGCCGCCACCGAATGCGCCGGCCGGCAGACCCGGCGAGCGGCGTGAAAACGAGAAGGACAAGGACAAGGACAAGGACAAATAGGAGCGCAGATCGCGCGAATCGCGCTGACCCTTCCACGCAGCAGAACGGCCCGCTTCCCGCGGGCCGTTTTGCTGGCGCCTGAAGTTCGGGCGCCGGCGTGTCGATAACCCGTCATGGACGTGGTGACCCGGGCGTCATCCGACGAACGGGACGGTGGCGCGGGGGCTCGCCCACGCCGTTTCGCTACAATGACAATGTCATAGACGATGCGTGCGCCGCCGGAAACGGCGGGGCCGTGCGACGCAGCATGAAGTGTCCGATCTGCGGCAAACAGACTCTACCGGGTGCCAAGCTGTGCGGGCCGTGTCGCGCCGCGCTGAAGCGCGCACGTGACGACAGCGTGTGGGACATGCCCGGGGCGCCGAGCACGCCGGTCGCGGCGTCGCCCGACGCGGTGGAGCTCACGCCGGCGCAGGCCTCGCGGTGGGTGCTCGGGAGCCGACGCTTTCCGGGCTGGCGTGCCATTACGGCTGCCGCGCTGCTGATCGCCATCGGTGCCGCGGCCGGAACGATCCTCGCGCGGAGCGGCGACGCGCCCAGGGAGCACGACGCGGCCGCGGCGCCAGCGCCGGCGGTGATCACCGCAGCGCCCGCAGCCGCGGCTCCGCTGGCGGACGCCCCGCCGCCCGGCGAGGCGCCATCGGCGTCCGTGCCGGTGCACGAGGATATCGTTCAGCCGCCGCGGCATGAGCCACCGCATCCTGCGAAGCCGGCGCGTCCGCCCCAGGAGCCGCCGCCTGCCGCGCCGGCGCCGGCCCTCGAGCCGCCCCCCGTGGTCGAGCCGACGAAATCCGCGCCGGCGCCCGTGCGCGAGGCGCCACGCCCGGCCGACCCGTGGCAGCGCATGAAGGAGGCGCTCGCACGCTGCGGCGCCGAAGATCTTTTCGGGCGCATCGGCTGCGAATACCGGGTGCGGACGACCTTCTGCGACGGCCACTGGGGCGAGAACGCGCAATGTCCGGGTGCCCCGGTCAACGACCACGGCCAGTGAGCACGGTGCAGGCCTCCGGGGACCCCCGCCGTCACTGGCCGCGCAACCGCGGTTTCCTCAGCGCGCGAGACGCTGCGTGGGAACGCGCGAGGCGAGCGTCGCGCCGATCGCCGTGATCGCCGCGATCAGGAAGAAGACCACTTCGAACGCGTAGTCGAGATGTGAGGCGATCGTCGCGCGCTGTGCCTCGGGCAGCGCCTCGAGGAACGTTCCACCGGATTCGGCGATCTGCGGCAGGAGACGCGCGAGCTCGGTGTCGTGACGGCCCACCAGCACGAACACGAGCGCCCCGACGACCGCCACCCCGACCGCGCCCCCGATCGCGCGCGACACCGCCATCGACGCGACGGCACGCGCGAGCGCGGCGCGACCGCCTGCTTCCTGCACGATGATCTGCGTCGACGGCATGACGCATCCCAGGCCGCCGCCGGCGAGCATCAGGAGTGCGAGCACGATCCACGTCGGCGCCCCGTGCACCGTGAGCGCCAGCGCGGCGAACGCCACCGTGGACAGCAACAGACCGCGCTTCGGATAGCGCGTGAGTTCGCCGGTGCGCGCGATCAGGCGGCCCGTGATCAGCGCGGCGGTGGCCGTCGACAGCGTGAGCGGCAGGAGGAGCAGCCCCGACGTGCCGATCGCGAAGCCGCGTCCGAGCTGCAGATACAGCGGCGTGTACAGGATCGACGCGAACAGCGCGGCCGCGAAGCACATGACCACGGTGTTGGAGCGCAGGATCACCGGCTGCGACAGCAGCCGCACGGGCACGACCGGGTCGGCGATCCGCTTCTCCCACGCAACGAAACCCGCCAGCGTGGCGATCGCGAACGCGATGACCCCATAGAGGCGCCAGTCGGCGAACGGAAAGCGATGCCCGGCCGACGAGAGCCCGAAGAGCAGCGACACCGTGCCGATCGCGAAGAGCAGCGTGCCCACGATGTCGGCATGGAAGGGCGCGGGATGGTCGACCGGATGGCGCGGAATGCGCATCGCGAGGAACGCCGCCACCCCGCCGAGCGGAAGGTTGATCAGGAACACCGCGCGCCACGAAAGGTATTGCGTCAGCACGCCGCCGAGCACCGGACCGGCGGTGCTGGCCGTGGCGAACATCGCCGCGAAGTAACCCTGGAAGCGCGCGCGCTCGCGCGGCGGCACGTTCTCGCTGATGAGCGCCTGCGACAACGTCATGAGGCCGCCGCCGCCCATGCCCTGCAGGCCGCGCGCGAGAACGAGCAGCCACAGGGTGGGCGCGAGCGCGCACGCGAGCGATGCCACCGTGAAGAGCACGAGCGCCGACATCAGCATGCGCTTGCGCCCGAATCGATCGCCGAGATGGCCGTACAGCGGCGCGACGATGGTCGTGGCCAGCAGGTAGGCGACGACCACCCAGGACAGGTCCTCGAATCCGCCGAGCGACGCCACGATCGCCGGCAGCGCGCTGGCGAGGATCGTCTGGTCGATCGCCGCCAGGAACATCGCGCCGACCACGCCGGGAAAGACGCGGAAGAACGCCGCGCGAAGCTCCGCCGGCGTGGGCTGCGGCGACCAGGCCCCTGGCGACTCGGCAGGCATGCGCGGATCGCGGCTTGGCGGCTACCCGCCCTTGCGGGCGAGTGTCGCCTCGATGCGATCCATGATGCCGTTCATGCGCGCGGCGAGCGCCTGGTACGGCGCCGCATCCGCGAGATCGACGCCCGCCCGCTTGACGAGCTCGTAGGGATAGTCCGAGCCGCCCGCGCGCAGCAGGTCGAGGTAGCGATCGCGCGCGCCCGGCTCGCCGGCGAGGATGCGCTGCACGAACAGCGAGCTGGCGGCAATCGACGTCGCGTACTGGTACACGTAGAAGCCACGATAGAAATGCGAGATGTACGCCCACTCGATGCCGTAAGCGTCGTCGATCGCCACGCCGTCGCCGTAGTAGCGGCGTTCGAGCTCGAGGTAGGCCTTCGACAGGGCCTCGCCGCTGAGCGGCTCGCCGCGATCGACGCGCGCATGGATCTCGCGCTCGAACTCGCCGAACATGGCCTGCCGGAAGAACGTGGTGCGAAGGCCTTCGAGCGCCGAGCCCAGGTACAGGAGGCGCTCGTCGTCGGTGCGCGCCTGCGCGAGCATGTGCTCGAGCAGCAGCGCCTCGTTCGTGGTCGAGGCGATCTCGGCGACGAACGTGGCGTAGCGCGACGTGGCGAAGGGCTGTGCGCCGTCGGCGAGCACGCTGTGCATCGCGTGGCCCCATTCGTGCGCGAGGGTCGTGAGCGACGTGTAGTCGTCGTTGTAGTTGAGCAGCAGGAACGGATGCACGTCGTAGACGATGCCGTTCATGTAGCCGCCCGACTGCTTGCGCGGGCGCGGGTAAGCGTCCATCCAGCGGGAGTCGAGCGCGCGCGTCAGCGTGGCCACGTACTGCGATCCGAGCGGCGCCATGGCCGCAGCGATCGTCTTCTTGCCCTCGCCGAGCGGATAGCGTGTGCTCGACTGGACGAGCGGCGGGTACAGATCGTAGTAGCGCAGCTCGGTGAGGCCCATCATGCGCGCGCGCAGCTTCATGTAGCGATGCAGCGTCGGCAGGTTCGCGTCGGCCTGCGCGACGAGCTCGTCGTACACCGCACGCGGCATGCGCTCGTCGTCGAGCGCGTGCGTGAGCGAATCGGGATAGCCGCGCACCTTGGCGACCACCGCGTCGTGCTTGAGCTGGCCGTACAGCGTGACGCCGAGCGTGCGCTCGTAGGTCTTGAGCGCGGCGAAGAAGCTGTCCATCACCTTCTTGCGGTCCTCGCGCGCACGCGCCTCGCGATGCAGCGTGTAGGCGCTCTCGTCGAGCGTGAACTCGGTGCCGTCGGACAGCTTCACGTGCGGCCACGGCAGGTCGGCTTCGGTCAGCACGTTGTACGTGCTCGACGCGGTGTCGGCGGTGAGGCCGAACGCGGCGATGATCTCCTCGCGCGGTGCATCGAGCGTGTGCGCGGCCTTGCGCAGCACGTCGTCGAGCGGATGCGCGTAGACGCGCAGCGCGGCGTCCTCGGCGAGGAATTGCTCGATGCGCGCGCGGCCGACCGAGAGGATCTCCGGTTCCACGAACGCGCGCGCTTCGCCGAAGCGCGTGCCGAGAACGCGCGCGCGCTGGCGGCGCTCGAGGCTCGCGGGCACGCCGGTGTCCTCGTCGTAGCGCATGGATGCGTACGCCACCAGCCGCAGGTAGCGCTTCAGCAGATCATCCTGGAGCTCGAGGCAGCGCCGCAACGCGCTTGCGCTGTCGCCGAGATGCCCGCGGCACGCGGCGAGCTCGCCGATCTGCGCCGTCGCCTTGCTGACGTCGGCGTTCCAGGATTCGTCGCTCGCGTAGAGCGCAGCGAGATGCCAGCGGTCGCCGTTGGCGGCGGGCGCCTGCGCGTTCGCGCCGCAGGCAAGCAACATCAACACGAACAGCGCGCGTGGCGACATGGCACTCTTTGGAAAGCGAACGGCCGAGCGCGATCATACGCGCGGCGTGCGCCGCGCGCCGTCAGCGCAGAAACGCGATCAGTAGCCCTTGCGCGGCGCGGTGGTGCGCGCGGGACGCTGGCTCGGTGGCGCAGCGCCGCTCGACGCGGCACCCGACGGCGCGCCGCCCGCGGCGCCGACGCTGCTGTGCACCGGCATGCCGGCGACCACCTGGTCGACATCGAGTCGCGTCGTTCCGGCATTGCCGAGGAAGAACTCGAGCGCCGGGCAGCGATCGCTCTCCATCGCGATCAGCTGCTCCCCGCGACGGCGCATCTGCTCGCGCTCCGGCTTGCCCTGGTCGCTGAGATCGATCGGCGGATAGACGTCGCGGTAGACGACGTTGTCGCTGCGGTCCAGCACCACATAGCAGGTCAGGGCCGATGCCGCGCCCGGCGCGGCGAGCGCGGCGGCCGCGAGCGCAAGCGCGAGAAGGGATTGCGGGCGAACGGTCATGTCGGGTCTCGGGCGAAGCGGGTGCGCCATCCTAGGGCCGCGCGCCCGATCGGGGCAACTGCCGCGCGTCGCCCCACCTCAGTTGGGCAGAACGCGCAGCCAGCCCTGCGAACAGGATTTCACGTCCGGCCAGTAGCCGCCATTCGGGCAGTAGTAGCGATACGTTGCCGGTGGCGCCGCCGGCGCCGGCTGCGCGTACGCAGGCGGTGAATCGTAGTAGTAGGTCGGCGCGTAGTACGCGGGCGAGTCGTACCAGTACCAGGGGTAGTACGCCGGGCCCCAGTAGAACGACGGGCCCCAGAAGAACGCGAAGCTGCCGTGGAAATGATCGTGGCCATGATCGCCGTGCCAGCCGCCGCCATGCCAGCCGCCTCCGTGCCAGCCCCCGCCGCCGTGCCAGTTGCCGCCGCCGCTCCAGTTCCCGCCACCGCTCCAGTTGCCGCCACCGCCGCCATGCCAGCCGCCGCCACCACCGCCACCGTGGTGCTGCGCGAGCGCCGCGGTCGATCCGAAGCCCATCGCCGCCGCCACGGCCGTCAGTAACAGTGCTTTCCGCATATCGCCTCCTTCCAGCTTTGCGAGCCGGACCGCTTGTGCGCCTCGCGACCCCCGACACGCCAACATTGATCTACGCACAAATCATCCGCCGCTTGCGCGACTGCGTCGAGCCCCGGGCATTGAGCGCGCGTGCAACGTCATGCGAGGGGCACCGGCGTAAGGGCCCCCTGCCCGGCAAAGAACGCCGCCAGGTTGCCCAGCACCATCGCGTTCATCGCGAGCTGCGCTTCGACCGTGGCACCCCCGATGTGCGGCATGAGCACGACGTTCGGCAGTTCCACCAGCGCCCGGGGGACGTCCGGCTCGTTCTCATAAACGTCCAGTCCGGCGCCGGCGATGACACCGCTTTGCAGCGCCTCGATCAGCGCGGCCTCGTCGATCACGCTGCCGCGGGCGATGTTGACGATGTGGCCCTCGGGCCCGAGCGCGCGCAGGATGGCCGCGTCGACGGCGTGGCGGTTTGCCGCGTCGGCCCGTACCGCGACGACGAGCGCGTCGGCCCATGCCGCGAGGTCGGCGAGCGATTCGAACCAGCGGTACGGCACGTCGTCGCGGCGCCGGCGATTGTGGTAACCGATCTCGGTCTCGCAGGCCACCACGCGCCGCGCGATGCGCGTGCCGATCGCACCGAGGCCGTAGATGCCGACCTTGCGACCCGTCATGCCGCGCGGCGGCGCGGTGCGCTGCACGGCGTTGCCGCGCCATGCGCCGTTGCGGATCAGGGATGCGCCCGCGCAGAAGCGGCGCACCGACGCGAGCAGCAGGCCGAGCGCGACGTCGGCCACGCTGTCGGCATTCGCGCCGGGACTGTGGGTGACCACGATGCCGCGCTCGGCACACCGGCAGCGATCCACGCCCTCGTAGCCGCTGCCCATGCACGCGACCAGCCCGAGCGCGGGCAGGCGGTCGAGCGCTGCCGCGGTGGTCGCGACGGTGCCCATCGTGACGATCGCGCGCACGCGCGCGGCGACGTCGGGCGCGAGTGAGCGCACGACACCGGTTTCGAACGGTGCAGGCAGCGGCCCCACGACGTCGTAGCGGGACGTGAGCTCGGCGACGAGCATGTCGGGCAAACGGCCGCCCAACAGCACCGTCGGGCGGAATTCGGACGCGTTGTTCAAGACGTGCGCGGCATGCGAGGCACGCACCATTGTGGCATGGCGCGCGATGCGGCGCGTACACTGGCCGCTTGCCATGCGCGACCGGAGGATTGCATGCGCAGCGTGCCTGTGGTGATTGCAGCGGCGGCGTTGCTCGCGTCCGGGTTCGCCGTGGCCGCGACGGTGCAGTACTTCGATCTGCCGCGCGGCAGCGGACCGCACGACGTGGCCGCCGCGCCGGCGAAGAACGGTCCTGTGTTCTATACCGCGCAAGCCAAAGGCAGGCTCGGGATCCTCGATCCTTCGAGCGGCAAGGTGAGCGAGATCGCGCTCGGAAAGGGATCGGCGCCGCACGGCGTGATCGTCGGTCCGGATGGCGCGGCGTGGGTCACCGACGGCGGGCAGAACGCCATCGTTCGGATCGATGCGTCGACGCGTCAGGTCAAGGTGTGGCCGCTGCCGTCCGACACCGGTTACGCGAACCTCAACACGCTGACGTTCGATCGCAACGGACATGTCTGGTTCACCGGCCAGAGCGGCTACTACGGCAGGCTCGATCCGGCGTCCGGCGACATCAAGGTGTGGAAGGCGCCGCGCGGCAGCGGCCCGTACGGCATCACCACCACACCGGGCGGACGCGTGTTCTACGCGTCGCTCGCGGGCAATCACATCGCCGAGATCGACGTCGACACCGGCAAAGCGACCGTTATCGACCCGCCCACGCAGGGACAGGGCGCGCGGCGCATATGCAGCGACTCCAGGGGCCGCGTGTTCGTGAGCTACTGGAACACCGGGCAGGTGGGCATGTACGACCCGACCACGCGCACATGGCGCGAGTGGAAGCTCCCCGGTGTCGCGCACGCGTATTCCGTGTGGGTCGATCCTGCCGACCACGTCTGGCTCACCGACTGGTCGACGAACGCGATCGTGCGCTTCGATCCGGCGACGGAGAAGTTCGAGAGCTTTCCCTCCGATCGTGACCAGGCGAACGTGCGCCAGATGCTCGGGCGCGCGGGTGAAGCATGGGGTGCCGAGTCGGGAACCGATCGGCTCGTCGTGGTGCGCGACTAGCGGCGCGTCCCCGTCTGCTTGGGATCGAGCGCGTCGCGCAATCCGTCGCCGACGAGGTTGAACGACAGCACCAGCAGGAATATCGACAGGCCGGGCCAGATCGCCATCCACGGCGCGTTGTCGACGTAATTCTTGGCCGTATTGAGCATGCTGCCCCAGCTCGGCGCCGGCGGCTGCTGCCCGAGGCCCAGGAACGAAAGGCTCGCCTCGGCGATGATCGCGGCCGCGATCGCGAGCGTCGCCTGCACGATCAGCGCGGGCGCGACGTTGGGCAGCACGTGGCGCACGGCGATGCGCCATCCGGGGTTGCCGACCGCGCGCGCGGCGAGAATGTAGTCCTCCGCCTTCACCGACAGCGTCTGCCCGCGCGTGAGCCGGATGAACACCGGCGTCGCCGAGATGCCGATCGCGATCATCGCGTTGGTGAGGCTGGGTCCGAGGAACGCCGCCAGCGCGATCGCGAGGATCAGGAACGGGCAGGCGAGCAGCGCGTCGGTGAGGCGCGAGATCAGCAGATCGGTCTTGCCGCCGGCGTAGCCGGCGACGAGGCCCGTCGGTACGCCGATCGACAGCGAGATCAGCACCGACACCACGCCCGCGAGCAGCGAGGCGCGCGCGCCGTACACGACGCGCGAGAACACGTCGCGGCCGATCTCGTCGGTGCCGAACCAGTGCGCGGCCGACGGCGCCTTGCGAATCGCGCTCCAGCTCGCGGCGAGCGGATCCTGCGATGCGATGAGCGGCGCCGCGATCGCGATCGTGATGAACAGCGCGATGACGACCAGCCCGAACGCGGCGGCGCGCCGCGCGAGGAGCCGCCGCAGCGGATGCGCGCGCGGGGCCATCGGCTGGGTGATCGCGCTTGCGGCCAGCGTTGCCATCGCTAGCTCACGCGGATCCGCGGGTCGACGAGCACGTACGCGATGTCGGCGAGCAGGTTGAGCGCGATGTACGCGGTCGCCGTGAAGAGCACCACACCCTGCACGACGGCGTAGTCGCGATTGAACACGGCGTCGACGATCAGCTTGCCGAAGCCGGGAATCGTGAAGACCTGCTCGGTCAGCACCGCGCCGGAGAGCAGCGTTCCGAGCTCGAGCGCGCCCAGCGTGATGATCGGGATGAGCGCGTTGCGCAGCGCGTGCTTCAGCACGACGCGCCGCTCAGCCAGCCCCTTGGCGCGCGCGGTGCGCACGTAATCGGACGACAGCACCTGCAGCATCGCGCTGCGCGTGTGACGCATGAGCACCGCGGCAATAGCGTTGCCGAGCACGAACGCCGGCATGATCATCGCCGCGAGGTTGGCCTTCAGGTCCTCGAGCGGGCTCACGTAGCCGGATGCCGGCAGCCATCCGAGCGTGACCGAGAAGAGCAGGATCAGCAGGATCCCCAGCCAGAAGTTGGGGGTCGACAGGCCCCACAGCGCGACGACATTGGCCGCGTAGTCCCATGCGCTGTCGCGCTTGTACGCCGATACCACGCCGGCCGGGATGCCGATGCAGAGCGCGATGACGATCGCGATGCCCGCGAGCTCGAGCGTGACCGGCAGCTTTTCGAGGATCAGGTCGAGCACGGGCCGCTGGATGCGCAGCGACTCGCCGAGATCGCCCTGCAGCACGCCCGTGACCCAGTAGAGGTAGCGAACGGGCAGCGGATCGTCGAGATGCAGCTTGCGGTGCAGGTACGCGACCACGTTGGGATCGCGATCCTCGCCTGCGAGCACGACGGCCGGATCGCCGGGCAGCAGTTGCTGCAGGCTGAAGATCAGCATGGATACGAACACCAGCGTCGGGACGACGATCGCGACGCGGCGGACGAGGAACGCGAACACGGCGACCTACGCCGACGGCCCCGCGCCGCCGGGCGGCGGCGCGAACGGCCGGATTGTCATGCGGAGCGCCGCTGCACGATTTAGCGTCGCACGGCGGTCCCGCTACTGGAACCTCAGGCCCTGCACCCGCACGAGCCCGTCGGGGATCGTCTTGAAGCCCGTGAGCTTGCCCGTGTACCCGTAGAGCCAGTGGCGGTGATACAGGTACACGATGGGCCGGTCCTTCAGCACGATGTCGGCGAGCTGCTCGTAGACCTTCCTGCGGTCGGCCGGCTCGCGCAGCGAGCGCGACTTGTTGAGAAGCTCGTCCACCTCGGGCTTGCAATAGCCGGCGTAGTTGAGCGGCTGCTTGCATGCGTCGAAGCTGAACACGTTGCCATCGGGATCGGCGCGTCCGCTCCACGCGAGCACGTAGGCCTCGAACTGTCCCTTGTCGGCCAGGTCGAGCGAGGTCGCGAACTCGGTCGACTGGATCTTCACGTCGAAGCCGGCTTCCTTCACCATGGCCTGCACGACCTGCGCGACGCGCTGCGCGTCCGAGGTCGTCGGCGTCATCAGCGTGAACGAAGGATTCGGCACGCCGGCTTCCTTCAGCAGCGCCTTCGCGCGCTCGACGTTGCGCTTCGGCACCGGCACGTTCTTGGCGTAGTACGGATTGCTCGGCGCCACCCACTGGTTGCCGACGTCGGCCTCGCCGTCCATCGCGACCTGCACGATCCCGTCGCGGTCGAGCGCGAGCTCGAATGCCTCGCGCACGCGCGGATCCTTGCCGAGCGGGTTCTTCTGCGCGAGGTCGCTCTTGCCGACGTTGATCGTGATGCCCTGGTAGCCGATCTCCGTGATCTTCGCGATCTTGAACCGGCTGTCGCTCTTCAGCTGCGGCACGTCGGACGCGGCGAGTCGCTCGATGAAGTCGAGCTGGCCCGAGCGCAGGTTGGCGAGGCGCACGGTCGAGTCGACGATCGGCAGGTAGACGATGCGATCGAAGTGGATCTCGCCCTTGTTCCAGTAATCGGCATAGCGCTCGAGCACGATGCGGTCCTGCGCCACGCGCTCGACGAACTTGAAGGGCCCCGCGCACACAGGCTTGGCGCCGAACTTGTCGCCTTCGGCCTGCGCCGCCTTCGGCGACACGATCATGCCGGCGCGGTCGGCGAGCTGCGCGAGCAGCGGCGAGAACGGCGCGGACAGGTTGAGCCGCACCGTCATCGGGTCGACCACGTCGACGCTCTGCACGGGCGCGAGCTCGCCGCGGCGGTTGGAGCCGGGCATCGTCTTGTGGCGCTCGAGGCTGTACTTCACCGCGGCCGCGTCCATCTTCTCGCCGTCGTGGAACGTGACGCCGCTGCGCAGGTGGAGCGTGAGCGCCTTGTTGTCGGCGGACCATTCGTACGACGTCGCGAGCTGCGGCACGATGTTCAGCTTGTCGTCGATGTCGAACAGCTTGTCGCACATCGCCGCGAAGACGATGCGGCCGACGAACGTGCGCGCGAGGGTGGGATCGAGGACGTCGGGGTCCTCGGCGAGCCCGATGCGCAGGGTTTGCGCGTTGACGCCCGCGCCGAGCGCGAGCCAGACGAGTCCGATGACGAATCGGCGCAGCATGCGAACCTCCTCCGAAGCGCGGTCTGTCGACTTCCGCCGCGTGAGGCGAGCGAGGATAGCACGCAGGCGCCGGGCGCCGCGCGGGTCAGGGCTGGGTGATGAAGCTCGTCGCCTTCTTCACGTGGGCCGCGCAGTCGACGTTCACCGGCGTGCCCATCTGCACCAGCGGAATGATCGCGGCCGGGCCGGCGACGATGCCGAGCCCGACAGCCGCCGCGGTGCGCGCGATCGCCTCGCCGAGCTCCGGCTTGATGGTGGGATTCGACATCGTGCCCTGGATGTCGATGGGGCCGCGCAGGGCGAGGATGCTGCCGTCCTTCGGCTGCGCCACGAGGCGCAGGTCCAGGCGCTCGTCCTTCAGCATCACCTTTCCTTCCCCGGTGACGAGCGTGTGCTCGGTGTCGAGCAGCAGCGGATCGGGCGTCAGCACGCCGTTGCGCGCCTCGAGGTCGGCCACGACGCAGCGGATGGGAATCTTGGGGTTGCCTTTCGCCATCGCGACCAGCGAGTTCGCGATATCGAGGTTCATGAGCCGCAACACGACGTCGCTGATGGCGCCGCCTTCCATGACGCTGGCCACGTTGCCGTTGGCGCTGCCGAGCAGTGCCGCCACCGAGTTGCCCTGGCCGGTGAGCCGCACGCGCGCATCGAGCGTTCCCGTGCTCTCCGCGAGCGCCTGCACCTTGGGCGCGAGGCGCGCGAGGCTGATGTCGGTGGCACGCAGGTCCGCGTCGGCGGAGATGACCGGCTTGCGCGCGTCGACCGTGACCATGCCGAACAGCCGTCCGCCCGCGGCGCCGAACTCCAGCGGGTCCAGGGTGAGCAGCCCGTTGCGCAGCACAAGGTGCGTGTTCATGCGGTTGAGCGGCAGCGTGGGGTTCGCGAAGCGACGGCCCGTGAAGGTGACGTCGGCGTCCGCGGTGCGCAGCTTGTCGAGGTTGTAATCGCTCTGTGGCAGCACTTTCCCGGGCACCTTCGGCGCGTGCGGGCCGGCGCCGATGAAGCCGGAGAGGTCGGTGATGTCGAGTCGATCGGAAACGAGGTTCGCCTTCACGAACATGCGCGGATTGCGCAGGTCCACGACGTAGGAGCCGGCGAGATCGCTTCGTCCCACGCTGCCGTGGAAGTTGTCGAACGACCATACGTTGTCGGCGTAGCGAAGGTGCCCGTCGATGTGGTATTGCGGCGTCGGCGGCAGCGGCACGTGGAAGATCGTGTACAGCTCGTGCATGTCGGCGCCGGTGAGGTCGAGCTGGGCGTCCAGCGACTTCAGGTCGTTGGGGTTGACGACGTGGCCCTTCACGGCCAGCTTGGTCGCGCCGATGGTTGCCTGGCCATCCACCGCGATGCGCGACTCGTTGACGCCGATGGATCGCCAGCGCAGCGAGCCTTGCGCGGGCAGCCCGAAGAGCGTGCTCGGCGCGAGGTCGACGTCGGCGCGCACGCGCAGCTGCGGGCTGATGTTGCCTTCGGCGCTGATGCGGCCGTTGATGCTCGCCGAGCGGGGAAGCCCGACCTTCGCCGGATCGAAACCCGCAAGCGTCGCCTTCAACGTGTACGGACGCGACGCATCGCGTCCGATGCTGCCGCTGGCGCGGATGGTGCCGCCGCCGATCGTCGCACGCGCGTCGCGCACCACGAAGGCATCCTGCGACACCTGGCCGTTCACGGCCAGCGCATAGCCGCGCTGGCCGAGGTCTGCACGGAACTGCTGGCTCGCGAGGTCTCCCGTGAGACCGACGCGACCCTTGAGCGACGTGGGCTGCAACGACGCGTGCACCGCGCGAAGGTTCACGCGCTCGCTCGCGAGATCGACCGTCACCTGCTTGCCGACGAGCCTGGCCATGCCGGTCAGCTTGCCCGCGGCGCCGAGGTCGATGTCGAGGTCGGGCAGCGTGAGCGCTTCGGGCCGTCCGTCGATCGAGCTCGTCACGCTCACCAGCGGCAAGCGGCCCTTGTCGAGCGTGCCGGCCATCGAGTTCTCGATCTTGACCTCGCCCCGCGCAACGCTGCCGTCGCGCTTCGCCGTGAGCCCTCCGGTGAAGAGCGCCTGGGGCGCCGACGGCGCGAAGCTGCGCGGATCGAACGCGTGCAGCTTCACGTCGACGGCGTCAACGGGCAGCTCGGCGTACGGCGTGAAGATGGCGGTGGCGTCGAGCTTCGAGTCGGCGGCGGAGAACGCCGCGGTGAGCGTCATGCGCTCGAGCGGGCCGTCGACCTTCATCGTGAGCTCTGCCGGGCTCGGCGCGTCGCGCTTGAACGCGAGGCTGGCGCGCACGTCGAAAGGCGGCTTTTCCGCGATGCGCGCGTCGGCGCTCAGCACGCCCCAGGGTGTGGTCGCCGGCTCGAGCTTGAAGAACCAGTCGCGCCAGCCGGCACCGGCGCTGAATCCGACGTTGCGAAAGGTCGTTGGCGCGCCGCCGTCGCGGACGAGATCGAGCTCGGCGACGTGCGCGCGCACGATGCGCACGCGCATCGCCGGCTTCAGCGAGGACGGCGGCTGGAGCGCGCCGCCGCCGCCGGTGGTCTCGACGACCGCGCGCTGCGCCGTCGCGTTGTCCACGGCGACGACGCCGCCGAACAGCCATAGCGGCGACCAGCGCAGGCTCACGTCGTCGAACGTCACGACGCGCGTTTCGGTGCGCCAGACGACTCGCGACGCGGTCGCGCGCGACAGCAGCGAGCCATGCGGGTCCTCGAAGCTCACGCGGCCCTGCGTGTGCCGCGTGACCCAGGCGGCGGCCGATTGCAGCGTGGATTCGCGCGACAGCCAGAAGAGCAGGCCGCCGAGCAGCACGATGACGACGAGCAAGGCCACGAGCCAACGGCTCGGCCGCCGGGAACGCAGGGTGGCGCGGCTTCCGGGAATGCTTGGGGCAATCTGCACCTTGCCCCACCTGCACGATCGGTGCCTGCCGTGGGGGACGCATGCGACCTCGACCGCGCTAGCAGGAACAAGCGCTTAACGGCGGCACATTGCACCGCGCCCGTCGGCGCGCGGTAGCCCCTGCCGACTGCACGGTCGCGCTTGTACAAGCGCGTAGGCCGGGAGCGGACGACCGTTTCGTCGTCAGACCGGCTTCGCGATCATCAACCAGAACACGACGACCAGTGCGACGAACGCGGGCACGCCGAGCGTGGTCCACCGCCGCAGGTACGTCCAGTAGAGCAGTGGCAGCGGCTCGGCGCGCGCGGCGGCGCGTGCGGCGAGCGCCCGCATTCGAATCTGCAGCCCGACCACCGGGAGCCAGCACGCGCCGGCAAGCACGTACAGGGCGAGCGACCACGCGATCCAGCGCGCGTGCAGCGGGATGCCGGCGAGATGCGCAAGGTAGAAACCGGAAAGCGGCTGGAACACGACCGTGGTGGCGGTGAAGATCCAGTCGGCGATCACCACGTAGCGCACCACCACGGCCGCGACGCGGGCGTCGCGCGACCGGCTCGCGAAGAACATGTAGTACGCCGACCCGAGCCCCGTGCCGAACAGCAGCGTAGAGGACAGCACGTGCAGCCACTTGACGACGAGGTAGGTCACGGCGCGGTCCCGCGCGTCCGTTCCGTCGGCTCGAGCGTGTCGAGCAGCACCAGCCCCGCGAGCAGCGGGATGTTCTTCAGCATCGGGCCGTAGGGATGGATCCAGAACCCGGGCAGGCGCCATGCGATCAGCGCCGAGTACACCACGATGAGCGCCGCCTGCGTGCGCCACAGCCATCGGCGCGCGTCGGCCGCGAGCACGAAGACCAGCGCGCCGAGCACGAGGTCGAGGCTCGCCGCGCCGTACAGCATGAGCGGGCGAAGCGCGGGCGGGACGCCGACGCGCCCGAGCAACGCGTAGCTCGCGTCGACGGGATAGACGCCGAGCGACACGATGCCCGTCACGATCCACACGATCGCGACGCTCACGCGGAGCAGCGGCAGCAGCCAGGCGAGGCGTGCTTGCGTGCGCGCCGCCGCTGCCTCCCGCGGCGCGATGAACGCCGCCGCGGGTCGCGGGGCGCGGCCGAGGAGCGCCGCGGTCGCCGCCGCGTCGGCGACGTTGCCGCGCTCGAGCATCGCGAGCGTGTCGCGGTCGAGGAGGGCTTGCCGCGAAAGGCCGCCGGCCCGCGCCGCGATGCGCACCACCGGCTCGGGTAGGGGCAGCACCTGCGTCGGCGAAAGCTGCATGCCGCTGCGAAGCGCGGCGAGATAGTCGCGCAGGGCCAGCGGCTCGGGCCCGACGAGCGCGATGCGCCCGCCGCGCGCGGGCGGGCGTTCCACCAGCGCGCACAGCGTGTCGACCAAGTCGTCGACATGAATGGGCTGGATACGCTGCGTCCCGCGGCCGGGCACCGGCAGTAAGGGCAGGCTTGCAAGCAGATCGAACAGGCGAGCGCTCGCGCCGCCGGCGCCGTACACGAGCGAAGGCTGCGCCGACCAGCCCGTCGGCACGCGCTCGGCCAGCGCGTCGTCGGCTTCGCGCTTGCTGCGGTGATAGGCGGAGACGGCGCTCGCATCGGCGCCGAGTGCGGAGAGCTGGACGACGCGCGCGATGCCGAGCGATGCGCAGGCGCCGAACAGCGCGCGGGGCGTCGCGACGTGGACGCGCTCGAACGTCTGCTCGCCGTGCTCGCGCAGGATCCCCACCGTGTTCACGACGGCGTCGACGCCGACGAGCCGAGGGACCCACGTGCTCGAATCGACGTCGCGCGCGAAATCGACCGCGACGCGCGACGCCTCGACTCGCGCGGCGTGACCGCGCACGCCGGCGCGCACGGCATGTCCCCGCGCACGCAGCGCGGTCGTCAATGCGCTGCCGATGAAGCCGCGGGCGCCGGTGACCAGTATCAGCACAGTTCGAGCGAGCGAGCGCCGGAACCCGGCGCCGGCTTCGGATGTCGCAGGGCTACCGTACGACTCGCCGGCGTCGCGATCGGTTCGTCGCGATCCGTTCGCACCAGGGGAGACGATGAAGAGATGGAACGACGCCGCGCGCGACGCGCTGGTGAGCGGCAGCGCGGCGAGCCTCATGTCCACGACGGCCCTGGCGGCCTGCGGCGGCGCCGAGGTGGGAAGTCCGTTCGCGCCGACCAATGCCGTCAGCCACTGGCTCTTCGGCGAGCGTGCAACGCGCGCGAACCGGCCGTCATGGCGCCACACCGGCGTCGGGTACGCGACGCATCACGTCGCATCGGTGTTCTGGGCGTTGTGGTACGAGAAGCTCTTTGGCGAACGGCGCCGTGACGCCAGCGCGCTCGCCGCGCTCGGCGATGCGGCGGCGATCGCCGCGCTCGCCTACTTCGTCGACTACCGCCTGACGCCGCGGCGGCTCATGCCCGGCTACGAGCGCCGCCTGCCGGGCCGATCGCTGTTCGCGGTCTACGCGGCGTTTGCCGCGGGGCTCGCGCTCGGTGGCGCGCTGCTGCGCAGGGCACGGACGCTCTGACGGCATTTCTCCCGGATGAGGCACGCATCATGAGCACGACCTGGATTCTCTGCGCGAACGCGAGCCGCGCGCGGCTCTTCGAGGTGGTCGCGCACTCGGACACGCCGCGCGAGGTGCGCGACTTCGCGAATCCCGCCGCGCGCGCGCACGAGCGCGATCTCGACAGCGACGCCTCCGGCCGTTTCTACGGCCGCGGCGAGCACCAGGGTCACGCCGCGGCACCGCATGAGAGCACCGCGGAGCATGAGACCGAGCGGTTCGCCGAATCGCTGCGCGAGTATCTCGATCGCGCGCGCAGTGAGCACCGCTTCGCCCGGCTGTGGGTGGTCGCGTCGCCCGCGTTCCTCGGGCATCTTCGGCGCAACTTCGGCAAGCCGCTCGCCGAGTGCATCGAGCTCACCGTCGACAAGGATTTCACGACCGACACGCCGACGGAAATCTTCCGGCGCGCGCTCGCCGAGCGCGACGCGCAATCGCGCGAGAGCGCGGGGAGTTGACCGGCTAGCCGCTCGCAGCCGGCTTTCGCCAACAGCGCGGAGCGGCCCTCTCAGCCTCGCGGTCGCTCGGCGTCGTGCGGCGACACCACGTCGGTCTGATCGTCGATGATGCGCAGCGCGTCGTTGAGCATCGACAGCGCGCGCGCGGCGTTGCCGCGCGCGAGGGCGTCGCGCACGTCGACGATGAGCTGGCGCAGGCGCTGCTCGTACGCCTCCGCGCTCTCGAGCTCGGCGACGAGCCGCGCGATCTCGGCTTCCGCGTCCTGCGTGGCGGCGCGATCGGTCATCGACGCATTCTAGGCCTTGCCGCGGGCCACGCGGAACGTCGCACGCACGGGATTGTGGTCGGACGACTCGACCGGAATCGCCTCGGAGTCGACGAGCTCGAGCCCGCGCACGAAGATGTGATCGAGCTGCTTGCCGAGGAAGATCGTGCGCCGGTCCTGCTTGAAGGTGATCTCCGTGAGCCCGAGGGTCCTCGCGACGTCGTCCATCACTTCGTCACGTGCCTGGGTCCACGTGTTGAGGTCGCCCGCGTAGATGATGGGCCCGTGATGGTCCTTCAGCGCATCGGCGAGCGCCATCAGCTGCGCACGGTAGCCGCCCAGCATCAGCGCGAAGTTGATGGCGTGCACGTTCACGACCGCCAGCGTCTCGTTCCGGCCCGCGAGCCGGAACCACGTGATCACGCCCGACTTGGGAATGCGGATGAGCGGCTCCGTCACGCGCTGCGTGCAGCTCGCGAGCGGCGTCTTGCGGCTTCCCGTCACCACGCCGATGTCGATGTCCGAATAGATGAACGAGCTCGCCATGATCCAGTGCATGCCCGCACCCTCGACGATCTTGCGAAGCGGCGGATCCAGGACGGCCTCCTGGAGCAGCACGATGTCGTTGCCACGCGCGAACCTGGCGAGGTCGCGGTCCCAGCCGGGATCGTCCTGCTTGTGCACGTTCCAGGTGAGGAGGCGGATCGCGTCGGGGTCGAGGGCCTCGGCGTGCTCCATCCCGCGGGCCTGGCGATCGGCGAGCTCGGGTCCCGTGCAGGCGAGGGACTGCACTTCCACCCGTCCGTCGGAGTCGAGCAGGAGCGCGCGCGGCTGGACGGTGAGCGTGACGCAGCCGGGGAGGGCGACCGCGACCATCGCGGCCAGCACAGCGCGCAGCATCGGCAGGGTCGGCGGGCGCATCGAAGGCAGACCGGCGCAGGCGGGGGTGCGTTCCCGCGAGGCCGGCATTATGCTCGGTCGGCAGCGAACGTTCGGGTGGGGCAGTGGGTCGAACGGGCGCGCGGGTGCGGCGGGACCGCACGCGTGCGACGCCATGCCGCCGACCGCTCCCGCCACGCGCAACCATCATCCGTCCCGTCGCTCGGCGGCCGCTCGCGGCCGTCGCGCGGCGCCGGCCGCGCTGCGCGTGCCGGACGACGTGACCGACGTCGACGTCGCCGTCGGCGGACGCACGGTCCGGCTCACCAACCTCGGCAAGGTCTTCTGGCCCGAGGGCGGGCGCACCAAGCGCGATCTCCTGCAGTACTACGTCGACGTCGCGCCCTGTCTGTTACCGCATCTGGCCGACCGGGCCATGGTCATGAAGCGCTATCCGAACGGCGCGGCGGGCGACTTCTTCTTCATGAAGCGCGCGCCGGTGCCGCGGCCGGAATGGATCGAGACGTGCGCGATCGCGCACGCGTCGGGCAACGTGATCGACTTTCCGATCGTGCAGGACCTGGCGTCGCTGCTTTGGCTCATCAACCTCGGCTGCATCGATCTCAATCCCTGGTACGCGCGCTGCGACGACGTCGACCGCCCCGACTTCCTGCACTTCGACCTCGACCCCGTGCCCGGCGCCACGTTCGACGCCGTGCGCGACACGGCCTTCGTCGTGCGCGATGCATTGCGCAAGCTCGGCATGACGCCGTTCGTCAAGACCACGGGCTCGAAGGGCATTCACGTCTACGTCGCCATCGAGCGCGGACCCACGCAGAAAGCGGTGTGGGGCTTCGCGAAGCGCTTCGCGTTCGCGCTGGCGGAGCTCAAGCCGGAGCTCATCACCGCCGAGTATCGCGTCGCCAAGCGTCCACGCGACCGCGTGCTGGTCGATTACAACCAGAACGCGTGGGGGCGCACGCTGGCTTCGGTGTACTCGCCGCGGCCGACGCCGCGCGCGACGGTCTCGACGCCCCTCACGTGGGAAGAGCTCGAGCGCGGCGCGCGCATCGAGGACTTCACGCTCGACAACGTGCCGGCGCGCGTGCGCGAGCACGGCGATCTCTGGGCGCCGCTTCTCGCGCCCGAGGGCCGCTTCCGCCTGGAGCCGCTGCTGTGACGCTGCCGCTCGCGACCTCGTTCGCGCCGATGGAGGCGAAGCTCGTCGGCGAGCTGCCTTCGGGCGCGCAGTGGCAATACGAGCCCAAATGGGACGGGTTCCGCTGCCTGGCGTTCAAGGATGGAACGGAGGTGGACCTGCGGTCCAAGGCCGGCCAGCCGTTCAACCGCTACTTCCCGGAGCTCGTGGAGGCGGTCGGCGCGCTCGGCGCGCGCCGTGCCGTGCTCGATGGTGAGATCGTGATCCCGGTCGGCGACGTGCTGTCGTTCGACGAGCTCCTCCTGCGCATCCATCCGGCGGCGAGCCGGGTGGCGAAGCTCGCGCGCGAGCATCCCGCGCTCTACATCGTGTTCGATCTGCTCGTCGACGAGCGCGGCCGCGCGTTGACCGACGCGCCACTCGCGGAGCGCCGCGAGCACCTCGAGCACTTCATGCGCGATCACGTGCCGAAGCATTCGCCGATCCGCCTCTCGCCCGTGACGCGCGACCGCGCGGCGGCGCTCGAATGGCTGCATTCGCTCGGCGCCGGCCTCGATGGCGTGATCGCCAAGCGCGCCGATTTCGACTATCGATCCGGCGAGCGCACCGGCATGGAGAAGTACAAGCGCATGCGCACCGCCGATTGCGTGGTCGGCGGCTTTCGCTACGCGGCAGCGGGCAAGGTGCTCGGATCGCTCCTGCTCGGCCTCTACGACGACGCCGGCCTGCTCAACCACGTCGGCTTCACCTCGAGCTTCAAGGCGGCCGAGCGCGCGGCCCTTGCGCGCAAGCTGGAGCCGTTGATCGAGCCGCCGGGCTTTACCGGCAGCGCGCCCGGCGGGCCGAGCCGATGGAGCACCGAGCGCACCGGCGAGTGGCAACCGCTCGCCACCCGGCTCGTCGTCGAAGTGCAGTACGACCATTTCAGCGGCGGTCGCTTTCGCCACGGGACGAAGTTCCTGCGCTGGCGTCCCGACAAGAAGCCGCGCCAGTGCACCGAAGCGCAGGTCGCGCAGGAAGCGGCCGCCACGCTGGCGCTCCTCGCGCCGCCGCGGCGCTCTCGCGCCGGGACGACCGCGTAGGCCCCGCACAGGCGCGGGCGCTAAGATGCGCGCGACCGGGACCCGCGCGTGCGCATCGCCTTCCTCTCCGACATCCACGCCAATCGCGAGGCGCTCGACGCCTGCCTGCGCGACGCGCGCGCACGCGGCGCCGAGCGCCTGGTGTTCCTCGGCGACTTCGTGGGTTACGGCGCCGACGCGGCGGCGGTCGTGGCACGCATCGTCGACGAGGTGTCGCGCGGCGCGGTCGCAATCAAGGGCAACCACGACGCGGCGCTCGACAAGCGCAGCGGCTACTTCAACGACGCCGCGCAGGCCGCGCTCGACTGGGCGCGTCGCACACTGGATTCGACGCAGCGCGCGTTTCTAGCCGGCCTGCCGCTCACGGTCGACGACGCGCCGCGCTTCTACGTGCACGCGTCGGCGGCCGCGCCCGAGCGCTGGGATTATGTCGACAGTCCCGCCGCGGCGCAGCGTTGCGTGGACGCGGCCGGACAGACGTACACGTTCGTCGGTCACGTGCACGACCAGATGCTGTATTACGAGGGCGCGCGCGGGCGCATGCTGGCGTTCCAGCCGGTCCCGGGCACTGCGATCCCGATCGGCGCGCACCGTCGCTGGCTCGCGATCGTCGGCTCCGTCGGGCAGCCCCGCGACCGTCGGCCGGCCGCCGGATACGCATGGCTCGACGACGCGCGCTCGGAGATCACCTTCATTCGCGTGCCGTACGATCACGTCGCCGCGGCGCGGCGCATTCGCACCGCAGGACTGCCCGAATCGCTCGCCTACCGTGTCGAGCTCGGCATCTGACATCGACGCGGCGCGCGTGCCGCACGGGGCGGACATCGACGGCTATCGCATCGTGGGCGCGCTGCACGCCGGCGGCAACGGCTTCGTGTATCGCGTGACGGCTCCGGAAGGCCGCGATCCGGGCTTCCCGCTGGTGATGAAGCTCGCCGCCGTCGGGCCGGGACAGCCCCCGCTCGCGCTCGTCAGCTTCGAGACGGAAGCTGCAATCCTGCGTCGCCTGACCGGGCCCTACGTGCCGCGCTGGGTCGAGGCGAGCGAGCTCAGCACCCGTCCGTATCTCGTCATGGAATACGTCGAGGGTGTGGGCCTGCACACCCACACCGGGCGCGCGCCGTTGCCAGCCGACGAGGTGGCGCGCATCGGCGCAGCGCTCGCGGATGCATTGCACAGCGTGCATCTGCAGGAAGTCGTGCATCTCGACGTCAAGCCCGAGAACTTCATCGTGCGTCCCGGCGGCGAGGCGGTGATCCTCGATTTCGGCTATGCGCATCACGCGCGGTACCCCGACCTGCTCGCCGAGGAGCGCCATTTCGCGGCCGGCTCCGCGCCCTACGTGTCGCCCGAGCAGCTCGACGGCCGGCGCGGCGACCCGCGCAGCGATCTCTTCGCGCTCGGCGCGCTGCTCTACGAGCTCACCGTCGGCGAGCCGCCGTTCGGCGAGCCCGAGACGTATGCCGGCATGCGCGATCGCCTGTGGCGCGCTCCGGTACCGCCGCGCGCGCTGCAGCCGGCCGTTTCGCCGTGGCTCCAGGAGATCGTGCTGCACCTCCTCGAGGTCGACGCGGCGAAGCGCTACGCCACGGCCGCGCACGTCGCGTTCGACCTGCGCCATCCCGAGCAGGTGGCGCTGACCGAGCGCGCGTCGCGAACGCGCGCGCTCGGCTTTGCCGGCCAGCTCGCGCGCTGGTGGCGCGCGTCCCGCGCGCGCGCGCCGCGTCATGCGACGCGCGTGCACGCGCCGGTGATCATGGTCGCCGTCGACACCGAGCATCCCGAGGACGACCGGCTGCCTGCGCTGCAGTCGGCGACCCGCCAGCTCATCGCCGCGAGCGCCGACTACCGCCTCATGTGCGTGTCGGTGATCGAGGCTGCGCCGCTCGGCGAAGGGCCGTCGCTCTCGGACACGGCGTCGGGGCGCCACCTGGATCACGTGATCCGCCTGCGTCACTGGGCCGAGCCGCTCGGTCTTCCCGAGTCGCGCCTGTCGTTGCACGTGGTGGAATCGGGCGATGCGGCGGAGACGCTCGTGGAGCTGGCGAGCGCGAACCACGTCGACGTCCTGGTGCTCGGCGCGCCGCGTCCCGGCGACAAGGCGCTCGGCTGGTGGCGCTCGACGGCCTCGTCGGTCGCCGCGGACGTGCACTGCAGCGTGCACCTCGCACGCGTGCCCTTCGGCGACTAGCGGGTCGCGAGCGCGCGGTCGAGCACGCGTATCGGGTGAACCGCGGTGCGCGCACCCGCGCCGCGGGTACCGTCGGCGATCTGATGGCGGCAGCTCGTGCCGCTCGCGACGACGATCGTGTCGGCGGCTGCCGCGCGCACCGCGGGCAGCAACGCGGCTTCCGCCATGGCCATCGACGTCGCGTAATGCTCGGCTTCGTAGCCGAAGCTGCCGGCCATTCCGCAGCAGCTCGAATCGACGACGTCGACCGCGAGGCCGGGAATGCGCTCGAGCACCGCGCGTGCGGGTTTCAGCGCGTCGAATGCCTTCTGGTGACAGTGGCCGTGCAGGAGCGCCCGCGGATGCGGCAGGGGGCGCAGCGGGATCGTGTGCGTGCCGGCGCGCAGCTCGTCTTCGAGCAGTGTCTCGACGAGCATCGCGCGCGAGGCGACCCGTTCCGCATCGCTGCCCAAGTCCATGACGAGATATTCGTCGCGCAAGGAGAAGAGGCACGACGGCTCGAGACCCACGACGGCGGCGCCGCGCGCGACGTGGGGGAGGAGCGCCGCGAGCAGTCGCTGCGCTTCCTCGCGCGCGCGGTCGACGAGGCCCGCGGTGAGCCACGTCCGTCCGCAGCAGAGCGGCCGATCGTCGCCGCGTGCGATGGCGATGCGATGGCCCGCCGCGCGCAGCACGCGCACCGCGGCATGCGCGTTCTCGGGCTCGAAGGCGTTGGTGAACGTGTCCACCAGCAGCACGACGTCGGCGCCCGCGTCGTCGGCGGGCGCGTTGCGCAGGAACGTGTCGCTGCGAAACCGCGGCAGGCTGCGCTGCGCGCTGAAGCGCAGCGTGCGCTCGACCATCGCGCGCACGAACGGCAGGCGGTCGCGTGCATTGACGAGCGCCGGCACCCGCGCGGCGAGCGGCGCCCAGCGCGGCAGCGACGCGATCAGGCGCTCGCGCAGCGTGAGCCCATGCTCGGCCTGCCAGCGGTGGCGAAACTCGATCTTCATCCTCGCCATGTCGACGCCGGTGGGACATTCACGACGGCAGCCCTTGCAGCTCACGCACAGGTCGAGCGCATCGCGCACATCCGGCGATCCGAGGCCGCCATCGAGCTGGCCCGAGAGCGCGAGACGCAGCGTATTGGCCCGGCCGCGCGTGAGATGCGCCTCGTCGCGCGTGACGCGATAGCTCGGGCACATCGTTCCGGCATCGAACTTGCGGCAATGCCCGTTGTTGTTGCACATCTCCACGGCCTTGGCGAAGCCGTGCGCGGGATCGCCGCCCGTCCCCGGCGGCGTCAGGGCGTCGGTGAGCGGATCGTTCTGCACATCGAACGCCGTCCAGTCGAGCGCAGGCGCGAGCGGCGCCGCTGCGTAGCCTGGCCGAAACCGGAACAGCGTCGCATCGTCCATGCGCGGCGGGTCCACGATCTTGCCGGGATTCATCAGGCGCTGCGGATCGAACAGCGCCTTGATCTCGGCGAACGCGTGCGCAAGCCGCGGCCCGAATTGCCAGGCGACCCATTCGCTGCGCACGAGGCCGTCGCCGTGCTCGCCGGAATAGGCGCCCTTGTATTGCCGCACCAGCGCGCTCGCTTCCTCGGCGATCGCGCGCATCTTCGCCGCGCCGTCGCGACGCATGTCGAGGATGGGCCGCACATGCAGCGTCCCGACCGACGCGTGGGCGTACCAGGTGCCGCGCGTGCCGTGGCGCCGGAAGACCTCGGTGAGCCTGTCGACGTACTCGGCGAGGTGCTCGAGCGGGACCGCGCAGTCCTCGATGAACGACACGGGCTTGCCGTCGCCGCGCATGCTCATCATGATGTTGAGGCCTGCCTTGCGCACGTCCCACAGAGCCTTCTGCGCCGCGGCGTCCGTGAGCGCGACCACGGAGCCCGGCAGTCCCAGATCGCCCATCAACGCCTCGAGATCGCGCAGCCGCCCGCGCGTCCGGTCGCCATCGTCGCCCGCGAACTCGACCAGGAGGAGCGCATCGGGCGATCCCACCAGCGCGGCGTCGATGACGGGCCGGAACGCGGGATTGCCGCGCGCGAGATCGATCATGGTGCGGTCGACGAGCTCCACCGCCGTGGGTGCGAGGCGCACGATGTCGCGCGCGCATTCCATCGCGCGATGCAACGTGGGAAAGTTCACCACGCCGAGCGCGCGATGGCGCGGCAGCGGCGCGAGCGACAGCGTCAGCGCGCGGCTCCACGCGAGCGTGCCTTCGCTGCCGACGAGCAGGTGCGCGAAGTTGACGCTGCCGTCGGACGTGTACGGCCGCCCGCTTTGCGGATTGAACACGTCGATGTTGTAGCCGCCGACGCGACGCAGCACCTTCGGCACGCGTGCGCCGATCTCGTCGCGCTCGCGCGTGCCGATCATGCGGAGGCGGTCGACCAGCGCGCGCGCGGGCCCGGAGGCGTCGCGCATGGCGCTCTCCGGACCGAAGTAGACGCACGTCCCGTCGATCAGGCGCCCGTCGATGGCGTGCACGTTGTGCACCATGTTGCCGTAGGCGATCGAGCGCGAGCCGCACGAATTGTTGCCCGCCATGCCGCCGAGGGTCGCCTGCGCCGACGTGCTGACGTCGACCGGGAACCACAGGCCATGCGGCTTGAGCCATGCGTTGAGCGCGTCGAGCACGATGCCGGGCTCAACGGTCACCTGCAGGGCCTGGGGCTCGAAGGCGAGCACCCGGTTGAGGTGCCGCGTATGGTCGATGACCAGCGCCGCGCCGACGGTCTGCCCGCATTGCGAGCTGCCCGCGCCGCGCGGCAGCACCGGCACGCGAAGGTCGCGGCAGACCGCGAGCGCCGCGGCGACGTCGTCGTCATCGCGCGGCGTGAACACACCGAGCGGCATCACCTGGTAGATCGACGCGTCGGTCGCGTAGCGGCCGCGCGCCGCACGATCGAACGCGAGCTCGCCGCGCACTTCGCTGCGCAGCCGCGTCGCGAGCGTCGCGTCCGCGCCTTTCGGCACGAAATGAAGCGCCGTGGTCATGCGCCGGTCTCGCGCATCAAGCCGGCGAGCACCGCCTCGCCCTTCTGGTACAGGTGCGTGCGCAGGATGGCCGCCAGGCGCGCACCGTCGCGCGCCTCGAGCGCCTCCACCATCTGTGCATGCTCCCGCGCCGCGCGGTTCCATTTCTCGCGGTCGAAATTGGAGCGGAAACGCAGGTTCTGGATGCGCAGGTTGAGCGTGCGATAGGTCTGTGTCAGAAGCGCGTTGCGCGCCGCCACGTTCAGCCGGTCGTGGATCTCGCGGTTGATGCGGTAGTAGGCGGGCAGGTCCTCGCGCGCATGGCACGCGAGCATCTCGAACGTGAGCGCCTTGATCTCGGACGTCTCGGGCTCGGTGATGTGGCGGCAGGCGAGCTCGCCCGACAGCGCCTCGAGCGCGCTCATCACCTCGAAGCTCTCGCGAATGTCGTCGTTCGACAGACGCACGACCTGCGCGCCGCGGTTCGGATTGAGCGCGATCAGGCCCTCGGCGGCGAGCACGCGAAACGCCTCGCGCAGCGGCGTGCGCGAGATGCCGAGCCGGTCGCACAGCGTGCGCTCGTTGAGCCGCGTGCCCGCGGCGATCTCGCCCTCGGTGATCAGCTCCCGCAGTCGGTCGGCGGTCGAGGCCGGAAGCGTCGTCGACGACACGCGTTCGCCGGACCGCGGGGCGGGCATGTCGAGAAGGTTGCTGGCGCTCACGTTTGGTATACCAATCAAGTCAGCGTCGAGAACTCTGGCCCGGACCGATGGCACGCGATCCGAGTATACGCAAGAAGGCGCGCACACCGGCTTGCCGCCGGCGCAGGGTTCCCTTACGATGATTGGTATACCAAAGCCGCGGGCGCGAGCCGCGCGCCTGATCCCATGCTCGATCTCGACCGCCATCCCTCGGGGCGCCACTTTCTGCAGATCCCGGGACCGACCAACGTGCCCGACCGCGTGTTGCGGGCCATCGACCGTCCGACCATCGATCATCGCGGCCCGGAGTTCGCGGCGCTCGGCAAGGCGGTGCTCGAGGGCATGAAGAACGTGTTCAAAACGGCGGGCGACGTGGTGATCTATCCGTCTTCGGGCACCGGCGCATGGGAAGCCGCCCTGGTGAACACACTTTCGCCCGGCGACCGCGTCCTCATGGCGGAGACGGGCCATTTCGCGGCGCTGTGGAAGCGGCTCGCGGAGCGCCTGTCGCTGGCGGTGGACTTCCTGCCGGGCGACTGGCGGCATGGCGTCGACGCCGCCGCCATCGAGGCGTCCTTGCGGGACGACGGCGCGCACGCCATCAAGGCCGTATGCGTCGTGCACAACGAAACGTCGACCGGCGTGACGAGCCGCATCGCCGAGGTGCGCGCGGCGCTCGACAGGGTCGGGCATCCCGCGCTGCTGATGGTCGATACGATCAGCTCGCTCGCGTCGATCGACTACAGGCACGACGAATGGGGCGTCGACGTGACGGTGGGGGGCTCGCAGAAGGGCCTGATGCTCCCGCCCGGACTGGGGTTCAACGCGATCAGCGCCAAGGCGCTCGCCGCTTCACGCACGGCGCGCCTGCCGCGCTCGTACTGGGACTGGCAGGAGATGCTGCGCGTCAACCCGAGCGGCTATTTCCCGTACACGCCGGCCACCAACCTGCTGTACGGGCTGCACGAGTCGCTCGAGATGCTGTTCGCCGAAGGCCTCGACAACGTCTTCGCACGCCATCGCCGCCATGCCGAGGCAACGCGGCGTGCCGTGCGCGCGTGGGGCCTCGATGTGCTGTGCCTCGACGCCGCGGAGTACAGCGCGTCGCTTACGGCGGTGCTCATGCCCGAGGGCCACGACGCGGACGCGTTCAGGCGGGTGGTGCTCGACCGGTTCGACATGTCGCTCGGCCAGGGGCTCGGAAAGCTCGCCGGACGCATCTTCCGCATCGGTCACCTCGGCTGGTTCAACGACCTCATGCTGTGCGGTACGCTCGCCGGCGTGGAAATGGGGCTGCACCTCGCGCAGGTGCCGCATCGCCGCGGCGGCGTGCAGGCGGCGCTCGATTACCTGGGAGAACGGCCGGCCGGCACGCTCGCGGCCGCGGCATAGCAGGCAGCGTCCGAACCGCGTGCCAACGACACGCGGCGACGCTTCGATCGTTGCATACGTCAGGAGGAGACATCATGATCCAACGCATCGGCGCCGCCCGGCGCTCGCTGCTCGCGTGCATCGCGGGCGCGCTCGTGCTCGCCATGGCCGTGCCGGCCTACGCGCAGATCGAGATCAAGCTCGGCCACGTCGGCGAGCCCGGCTCGCTGTTCCAGAAGAGCGCCGACGAATTCGCACGGCGCGCCAACGCGAAGCTCGGCAACAAGGCCAAGGTCATCGTGTACGGCTCGAGCCAGCTCGGCGGCGACAAGGAGATGATCCAGAAGCTCAAGCTCGGCACGCTCGACATGGCGATCCCCTCGACGGTGATGAGCTCGGAGGTCGATCTGTTCGGCATCTTCGAGATGCCGTACATCGTCAAGGACCGCGATCACATGAAGCGCATCGAGAAGGAGATCTTCTGGTCGCAGCTCGAGCCGGCGGCGGAGAAGAAGGGCCTGCGCATCCTTGCCGTATGGGAGAACGGCGTGCGGCACATCACCAACAGCAAGCGTCCGATCAAGGTGCCCGCCGACCTGCAGGGCATCAAGCTGCGCGTGCCCGAGGGCAAATGGCGCGTGAAGATGTTCGCCGCGTACGGCGCCAACCCCAGCCCCATGAAGTTCTCGGAGGTCTTCACGGCGCTGCAGACGGGCGTGATGGACGGGGAGGAAAATCCCCTTACGCAGATCTACTCGGCCAAGTTCCAGGAAGTGCAGAAGTATCTGTCGCTGTCCGGGCACGTGTATACGCCCGCCTACCTGACCGTGGGCATGAAGCGCTACGACGCGCTTCCCGCCGACGTGCGCAAGATTCTCGACGACACCGCCAAGGAGACGCAGGCGTACGTCTACGAGGTTGCGGCCAAGGACGACGAGGATCTGCTCGGCAAGCTGAAGGCGGCCGGCATGCAGGTGAACGACGTCGACAAGGATGCGTTCGTCGCGGCCAGCAAGTCGATCTACGATGAGTTCGGCAAGGAAGTGCCGGGCGCCAAGGCGTTGATCGACCGCGCGCAGGCCTTGCGTAAATGAGCCTGGTCGCGCCGCAACACGGCGCTGGCCCCTCGGACGGGGGAGCGGGCGCGGCGCGCCGCGACACCGCACTCGCGCGCTTTCGCGCGGGCTACGGTCGCGTGCTCGAGTGGCTCGTCGCCCTGCTGATGATCGTGCTCGCGTGCGAGGTGACCCTCGGCATCATCTATCGTGCGCTCGGCGCGGCGCTGATCTGGTACGACGAGATCGCCTCGCATCTCCTCGCGTGGCTCACGTTCTACGGCGCCGCGCTCGCCTCGGTGAAGCGCGCGCACATCGGCTGTCCCGAGGTCGTGGCCATGATGCCGTGGCGCGCACGCCGCGCGGTCAACATCGTCGTCCAGCTCCTGGTGATCGCTTTCTTCGCGCTGCTCGGCTATATCGGCCTGCAGATCATGCCCGTGCTCGCGACGGACGCGCTCGTGAGCGTGCCGGAAATCCCGATGAGCATCGTGCAGTCGGTGATCCCGATCGCGAGCGTGCTGATCCTGATCGCCGAGGTGGCGTACTTGATCGAGCTCGTCCAGGCGCGCGAGCCGATCTCGTCCGAGGGTGCGCCGGCCCTCGCCGACGCGTTGCACTGAAGGGGCGCGACCGTGGGCATCATGCTCGGTCTCTTCGCGGCGGTGCTCGGCCTGGTGGTGTTCAACGTGCCGATCGCGGTAGCGCTCGGCATCGTCGCGCTGGTCGCGATGGTGGCGAGCCACGGGCCCGACATCCTGCCGAACCTCGCGCTCGTGACGTACAACGGCGCGACCAATTTCCCGTTGCTGGCGATCCCGCTGTTCATCCTCGCCGGCGCGATCATGAACGCTTCCGGCATCTCGCGCCGGCTGATCGCGTTCGCCGGCGCGCTGTTCGGCTGGATACGCGGCGGGCTCGCGCACGTGTCGATCGGCGCGTCGCTGTTCTTCGCCGAGATCTCCGGATCGGCGGTCGCCGACGTCGCGGCGCTGGGGTCGATCCTGATTCCCGGCATGAAGTCGAAAGGCTATCCCGCGCCGCTCGCGGCGGCGGTGATGTCTTCCGCGGCCACGCTTGCGGTGATCATCCCGCCGTCGATTCCCATGATCCTCTACGCGGTCATGGCCGAGACGTCCGTCGTGCAGCTCTTCGTCGCGGGCATCGTGCCGGGGATCATCGGCGGCATAGGGCTGATGGCCATGGCGTCGTGGTTCGCGCGCCGCTACGACCTTCCGCGCGAGGCGGCGTTCTCGTGGGCGCGCGTCGGCGCAACGGCGCGCGAGGCGCTGTGGGCGTTCCTCCTGCCCATCATCATCCTCGGCGGCATCTTCGGCGGCGTCGTCACCGCGACCGAGGGCGCGGCGCTGGCCGTGATCGCCGCGCTGGTCGTAGGTCTCGTGATCTACCGCGAACTCGATCCGCGAACGCTGTGGACCGCGCTGATCGACGGCGGCGTTCAGACCGCGGTGGTAATGCTGCTCGTGGCGACCAGCGCGCTGCTCGGAACGTATCTCACCGAGGTGCAGGCGCCTCAGGCGCTGGCGCACGCGGTGTCGAACGTGACCCAGAACAAATGGGTCGTGCTGCTGCTGCTCAACTTGCTTTTCCTGCTGCTCGGCATGTTCCTGCATTCGGCCGCGGCCATCATCCTGGTGGTGCCGGTCGTCATGCCGCTGGTGCGCGCCGTGGGCATCGACCCGATCCATTTCGGCCTGATCGTGACGGTGAACCTCGGCATCGGTCAGCAGACGCCGCCGGTGGCGAGCGTGCTGATGGTCGCGAGCGCGATCGCCCGGTGCTCGATCTGGGAGGTCACGCGTGTCAACATCTGGTTCATCGGCGTGCTGCTCGCCGTGCTGCTGCTCGTGACGTACGTCCCCGTGAGCGGCCTGGGGCTGGTTCAACTGTTCTATCGGTGAATGCCATGGAAGATCTGATCAAGGTCGAGCGCGACGGCGCGATCGCGACCGTCGTGCTGAACCGTCCCGAGAAGCTCAACGCGTTGACGAAGAGCATGTGGCGCGACCTCGGTCACGCCATCGACACGCTGTCCGCGGACGACGACCTGCGCTGCATCATCGTGCGCGGCGCGGGCGAGAAAGCTTTCTCGCCGGGCAACGACATCGCCGAGTTCTGCACCGAGCGGTCCAACAAGAAACAGGCGATGGAATACGGCCACCTCATGCACACCACCGCGCGCGCGCTCGCGCACTGCCGCCATCCGCTCGTCGCGGAGATCCACGGCGTGTGCGTCGGCGGCGGCCTCGAGATCGCGGCGCTCTGCGACCTGCGCATCTGCGGCGAGAGCAGCCGTTTCGGCGCGCCGATCAAGAACCTCGGCCTCGTGATGGCCTATCCGGAGATCGTCCCGCTGGTCCGCCTCGTGGGCTCGGACGTGGCGCTGGAGATCCTGCTCGAGGGACGCGTGTTCGACGCCGTCGAGGCGCGCGAAAAGCGCCTGGTCACGCGCGTGGTGCCCGACGACCAGGTCGCCGCCGAGGCGCGCGCCACTGCGGCGCGCATCGCCGAAGGCGCGCCGCTCGTCGCGCGCTGGCACAAGAAGTTCGTGCGCCGGCTCGCCGACACGGAGCCGGTCTCGCCGCAGGAATACGACGAGTGCTTCGACTGCTTCGACAGCGAGGACTTCCGCATCGGCTACAACGCGTTCCTGCAGAAGCGCAAGCCGGAGTTCGTGGGACGTTGATCTCGCGCCGCGCTTCGGACGACTGCCATGGCGGATGACGCGCCGCGCGCGCCGCATCCCGGCCCGCTCGCCGGCGTGCGCGTGCTCGAGCTCGCGCAGATCATGGCAGGACCCACGTGCGGCATGCTGCTCGCGGACATGGGCGCCGACGTCATCAAGGTCGAGAAGCTTCCGGGCGGCGACGACGCGCGCGGCTACCGTGAGCCGCGCGTGAACGGCGTGTCGGCGCCCTTCCTGATGCTGAACCGGAACAAGCGCGGCATCGCGATCGACCTGAAGAGGCCCGAAGGACGCGACGTGCTGCTGCGGATGGTGCGCGACGCCGACGTGGTCACCGAGAACTATCGGCGCGGCACGCTGGAAAAGCTCGGTCTCGGCTACGACGTGCTCGCGCGCACCAACCCCGGGCTCATCTATTGCGCCGTCTCGGGCTTCGGGCGCGAAGGGCCGTGGCGCGACAAGGCCGGTTTCGACCTGATCGCTCAAGGGTTCGCCGGGCTGATGTCGATCACCGGTGAGCCGGGCGGCCCGCCGGTGAAGACGGGCAATTCCGTCGCGGACATCAACGCCGGAATCCTCGCCGCGGTCGGCATCCTCGCGGCGTTCGTGCACAAGCTTCGCACCGGCAAGGGACAGGTCGTCGACACCTCGCTCATGGAGGCCGCGCTGCAGCAGACCTACTGGCATGCCGCGGCGTACTTCGCGACCGGAAAATCGCCCGGTGCGACGGGCTCGGCGCACATCCTCACCGCGCCGTACCAGGCGTTTCGCACGGCGGACGGCTGGATCAACATCGGCGGTGCGAACCAGGCGAACTGGGAGCGCATCGCCGACGTGATGGGCCATCCGGAATGGCGCGCGGACGAGCGCTTCGCCGACAATTCGAGCCGCATGGCGAACCTCGAGGCGCTGGTCGACGCGATGAACGCCGTGCTCGCGCAACGCACGACGGACGACTGGCTGGCGGCATTCGACGCGGCCGGCGTTCCGGCGGGCCCGGTGCACTCGGTCGGCGAGGCGCTCTCGCATCCGCAGACGCACGCCCGCGACATGGTGGTGGAGCTCGATCACGCGCAGGCCGGCCGCACGCGCGCGCTCGGCTGTCCGATCCATTTTTCGGCCACGCCGACGCGCATCGATCGCGCGGCCCCGGTGCTCGGCGAGCACACGCGCGAGGTGCTGCGCGAGTTCGGCTACCGCGAC
>Ga0105238_10000208_pt1 | contig 65037 bp, 136 predicted proteins | sample KBSC34metaG_FD_81526 | JGI IMG/M metagenome (GOLD analysis project Ga0105238, IMG submission 81526) | Corn rhizosphere microbial communities from Kellogg Biological Station, Michigan, USA - KBS C3-4 metaG | ecosystem: Host-associated > Plants > Roots > Rhizosphere > Soil | place: Michigan, USA...
GTGGTCAATTCCTCCGTGTACACCGGCAACAAACTCATAGCCGCTGTCGTGAGCAGCAACAAGCTCTGCTCCCTTAGCAGCGAGGTCTTCACCAATCTTTGGGTTGGCAGCTTCGAATCCCTGAGGAACCCACTGCTTCCAGTCTCCGCCCCGACGAGGCGCAGCTTCCTGCTTGCGACCATCCGCAAAGTAATCAGCCCGAATAAAGTTATTTGGACGCTTGACGTTACGCTCTCCACACGCCCGGAAGCGGTAGTTGAACACATCACCATTCTTGACGGAACTTGGGTGTCCGTAAAGACGATATAGACGATCTTCCTTACCAACAAGACGCACGCGGTGACGATTGTCTGCGCCAGCACCGTCTAGGACCTGTAGATAGACGCGACGGTCTCCGATACCCAGAGGTACGAGGTCTCCGACCTTGAGTTCACTGCGGATAAGGTTCTGCATGTTGGTAAATGGTGCACGAGCGCCAGCAATCTTGATGTCTTCGAGATTGATCGGACGGACGAGTTCTCCGCCAAATGGGTCGTTGCCCAAGCGAGCGTTGTCAGCGTGGTCCTTCTGAACTGCACCACCTGGCTCTGCCGGGTTTTCTACATTGAGTCCTCGAAGAAGCTGACGCAAAGCTTCGAGTGCCGGGTCCTTGGCAGGCGCAGCGGCTGGACGACTGTTGAAGCGGTCGATCAAGTCAGATGCTGCTCCCTTGGAGAAGTCTCCTCGGGCCATAGCATCACGAATTTCAGACTGTTCTGCCGGAGATAGGTTCTTCTTGTTCAAGATGTAGTTGAGCAAGCTCTTCTGACGATCAGTTGCAGGCTCTCCACGCCATCCCGCTTCCTTCGGAGCATTCTCCGCTGGAGCAGGCATAATGTTCTCAGGAACACGGCGCAAATCACTCTTGCCCTCTGGTTGAACGATGTAGAGCATACCGTCTCCGTTACGAGACGCCTGCATGACTTCTGCATTACCGATTCCAGGAATGTCTACCTTATCACCAGTCTTGTACTGGTCCTGAGGCTTGACAACAGGTGCATTAGCATCAAGCTTAGGTGCACCCGCCTGTGGACGCCATGCAACAAGCTTTTCTGGCCCCATGGAACGAACCTTGAGGTCGTTTCCACCCTTACCGTCTGGAATAAGTACGGCAACCTGTGGTTGGCCGTTGGCTCCTGGGTTTACGTGAAGAACTGTCTCGTAAATTGGGCGACCATTGCCGTCAATAGCTGCAATCTGGTCCCCCGGCTGGAGGTCAGCCGCCTTGAGGCTAAGGAGCTTGGCTCCCACAGCGTTGTTGGCTGCTTCAAACTTGTTCTCAGGGACTGCAACATCCTCGAAGCCCTTGACGTGTGGGTCTCCGTTGTGATCGTGCGAGATTTCCGCAGGAATTGGACGTGCAGCTTCTGGACGAGCAATCACGCCGTTAGAAGGGGCATCGTTGCTAGGAACGTCAAAGCCTTCCTTGACATTTCCCTGCTCTGCGCGCTGCTTGACACGAGCGAAGAACGGCTCAGAGAGAGGGTCCTTGCGGTCTACAATCTTGAGAGCGTCAGAAGCAATAGAACGCTGGTTTACCTTCTCATCGAAAGTGACGTACACATTGTCCGAGACGTTGTAGCGCTGGTAGTTTCCAGGCGCAATCTGGCGCAAAGAGTTGACGCGGCCACGGAATACCCGCTGGTAGTCTGGGTTTGGCTCCTGGACAGGGACCTTCTTGCCATACTTCACGACAAAGGTGCCGTCAGCGTTCTTCTCGTAGATCGTGTTGCCGTTGGAATCCTTCTTAGCACGAGTCTTACGAGTATCAGTCCAGTCAACGATCTGGCCAGGCTGCAACTTCTCCCCATCGAACGACAGGTGAGGGATACGGTTCTCGTTGAGCTTGACCTGAGCGTCAAGAATCTGACGGCGGTTCACAGCACCGAGTACCTGGTCTACAAAGGACTCATCCTTGCCATTCATAGCAGCAAGAGCGTTCAAAACGTCCCGTGGCTGGTTCTGGTTGGCGGCAAGATCAGCAATACCGGCAATAAGACGGTTCATTGACTCGTCCTTGCCCTTAGGGATGTCTACACCATCGATGAGACCATCTAGTGGAGCATTTGGCAGGTACTTGTTGTGTCCGAGGTACTCACGGTTGGCCTGGTGGCTCATCCAACGTGCCTTGGAACGGTCAGAGTGTAGAAGTGCCTTTCCACGGGCAATACGATTCTGTAGTGCCTCTGGCGAGTGGTTCTCAATGCGGAAACGAGACGCACGGTGGGTGCCGTCTGGTCCAGTTTCTACGATGTAGGCGAAGAAACGTTCCTTGCTAGTACGACGAACGAGTAGATCGTACTTGTAGGTTCCGTTCTTGTTGGACTCTGAAACAGAGTCAATGAGGAGGTCGCCGTTTGGTAGAACCTGGAAGTTAGGGTTATCGTGCCGAATCTTGTCCATAACTACGTCAGCATCCGCTACGAATGACGGATCATGCTTGTCATTGTGCTCCAATGCCATATCTGCTGGCAAGAACTGGGCTGGAGCGTCCGGACGTGGCGTTGAGACAGTATTTGGCTTGTTTGGTGCGCCATTGATCAGCGCAGCAAGCTTCTGCTGATCCTGAGGATTCAAATCTTCCCAGTGAGCAATTTGTCCCAGGTTTTCTGGTGTCAAATCCTTGCCCTGAGCCTGAGCCTTGATGGACTCAGCCTTGGCCTCCTGGCGGGTCTGCTGGTGAACGCCGTAGTCTGGGTTGTTAGTTGCTGGAGTAGCTAGAAGCTCACGCTCCCACGTAGCCAGAGGCTCTGCTGCAAGAGGCTGAATTTCTGGCTGAGGATTAGGAGTAATAGCAGGCGCTGGGTTCTCTGGCACCGCTGGTGCTTGTTCTGCTGGCTGCTCTGGGCCGTTTAGAGCATCGATCTTGTCGTAAATCTTGTTTAGCTGCTGATCGAGAACCTTCTGGCGAGCAGGGCGTGCCGCAGCGCGCTGTGCTTCGAGCTTCCCAGCCATGTCTTCTAGGGCTGGAACATCGTTAGGAAGTCCGTCTGTTGGAGCTTCCTCTGCTGGTGCTGGAGCCTGCTCCTGCGGGGCAGCTTCTGGCTGTGGAGCGACTGGTTCAGCAGGTACGGCAGATTCCTGTGGTGCAGCATCACTGTGGCGGGTGTCTCCAGCCGGAGTAATACCGCTGTCAGCATTGCTGGCTCCGCCATTTTCGGCGCGCGAACGCTGCTGATCGAAGGCTTCGCGTGGGCTGGCTACGCGCTGATCCGCTGGGAGGGCAGCATTCCACTCCTGAGCAACCTGGTCCATGCCAGCGTTGTAATCAGCCAGAGAAATCTGTCCAGCGGATTCACGAGCATCGAGAAGATTAGCGTCGAGTTCTGCCTTACGCTGGAGGTCTTCTGGAGACGGGTTATCCTCATGCTGGGTATTCCACTGATCCACTGCGTTACGGGCAGTATCTACAGCAGCTTCGTAACGAGCCTGTGGATCATTCGAAGTAGACGAAGCTGGCTCTGGCATCTGAGAACCACGAGCAACATTGAACTTCTCTGGGTTGAATCCTAGACGGCCATTGGTCGAAGTAGCCTCGTGCACATCACCGTTGGAGAGGTGAATCTTGGTGTTCTTGAGACTTTGTGGCTTGACTCCGGCCTTGCCAGTGTCGTGCTTCCAAGACTTCTCTTCTACCTTGTGGACGCGATGCCACGATCCGTCCTTAGTCTGGACGTGATCGCCTTCCTTGATCTTGTCGATAGTCTGGTTTGGCAAAATGGCTGCGTCGGAAGGAGCGTTCTCAAGACCCTTTGGTGGCTGAGGCTGGTCGCCTGCCTGTGGGTTTGGAAGCTTAGCCTCTTCTGCTGGCTTTTCTGTCTTGGCCTCGGCTGGTACTGACTTCTTTTCAGCAGCCGGAGCTTCTGGAGCAGGAGAGTTTTCGCTCTTAGTAGAATCCTTAGGAGCCTCTGTGACGTTATCGGACTGCTTTGCAGGCTCCGAGGTGTTCTGAGACTTTTCGGCGCTCTGAGGAGCCTCTGGTGCCTTTTCAGAAGGTGTTTCAGAGGTCTTTTGCGCAGAATTGTTTGGAGCCTCGGACTTGGCGTTAGAGTCAGACTTGGCAGGTGCCTCGGATGACTTCTTCTCGGCCTCGGAGGAGGGACTGGTGCCCTTTTCGGGTGCAGATTCCGCGTTTGGCGCTGCTTCCGGTGCAGACTTGGACGAATCCGAGTTTGTCCCGTTAGAGTCCTCGTTCTCAGCCGGAGGATTAGCCTTGAGCTTGTCCAAAGCAGCCTTGACTTGTTCGTGGGCCTTGAATGTGGCTTCGAACTGGTCGGATTCTGGCTTTACGCGCTGGGTGGCACGGTCGAGGTAGGCAAGGCGCTGTTCGAGGGCGTGCTGCTCTGCTGGGATGGGCTGGCCGAGGGCGTCGGTACCACTGGATTCGGCGTTGCTATTGCCGGAATTTGGTTCGCTGGAGGATTGGTCGGGTCCACCGGCTGCTGGCTTGTCGGGTCCGTTGGCTGGGCCGCTGTCGGGTCCGTTGGTTGTCCCGTTCCCGTCTGAATTTGCTGGTACGTCTGAGTTGCCCACGCCTGCATCTGGGCTGGCGTCATTTCCGCCAGATTGCTGGGCATCGGCACGACGAGCTTCTGGGTCATTATTTGGTGCTCCTACGTTCTTATCGTTTGCAATAGTTTGGTTGGCCTGTACGTCATAGAACTCAGGGGCACCGAGGCCACCAGCCTGAGCCTTAGCGTTGTTCAACGTATCAGCAGAGTTTGCAATCTCTGCTGTGGTGTTTCCCTGGTCGTTTACAACGAGCAGACGGGCTCCCGGCTTACCGAGAGCTTCTGTGTTCTGCTGCACGAATGCAGCAAGGTCATCTGGGGATGACAAAGGACCGGACTTCTTGCCGGTTGGGATCAAGAATCCATCATTTGCCACCTGGAAAGTAGCAGTATCCAGGTTCGCAGGCGCGCCATCTTGTCCTGGAGTTGCTGGCTGCTCTGCGGCAGTTCCGCCCTTAGCGGTGGTATCTGAGTTAGGGGCAGCCGGAGCATTCTCGCCAGGAACGTCAGCATTACTTGGGGAGCCAGCGCCGTGATCTGGGGAGTCTGGGTTGCCCTTGAGCGCCAAGACATCATTACGAAGCTTGGTGTAGGCAGTATCTTTTGCCTTCTGGTTCGCATCACGAATATCAGCCGGGTGGAAGAGGTCATTCTCGATGGACTGCCAGGCTGGGTCCTTCTGGAGTTCAGCAAGAACAGTCTTACCGTCTGCCCCGCCCTGGATAAGCTGCTTTACTGTGCCATTCTGGTCATAACGAGCCAGACGAGTCTCCAGAGCAACATTTGGGTCCTGGACTTGTGCCAGGTGCTCCTTGTGGGCTGCATGGGCTGCGGCCAGCTTGTCGTTGGCAGCATTGCGATCTGCTGCGTTAGCGTTGGTATCATCCCAACCATCGACAACCTTTAGAGCAATACCTGGGTTCTTGTACCCCTGCATGTTGGCATTTTCGCCATTTTGCACGTACCAAACATCGGTTGGCTTGCCCTTGATGTACTTGTTGGCGTAATACATCTTGTACTCGCCGTCAGGAGTTGCCCAGACCTGATAAAGACCCTTGTTTGGCTGCTTTACCCAGCCTGCCGGTGCGTCATAGACCTTAAGGTCAGAAAGGTTTGGAATGTCTGCATTGAGACGGTCACCAACTGCGTTTCCGTTGGCATCCTTGCCAATCTGGATGCCCATGCGTACGATGTCAGCCTGGCTTAGTTCCGCCAAGTTCTGAGCAGCATTGGAAGAGTCAATGTGGTAGAACCCGTCCTTGAGACCGTTAGGATCGTTGTGGACGTAGACCTGGCCAGTACGACCATCGATAGCACCAACAAATTGTCCCTCTACAGAGTGGACAGAACCATTGTTGAAGCGGACCTTGAACTTGATGCCACGGCCCATGTCGATGAACTTACCGTGGCGGTCTCGCCACTGCAAACGTGCACGAGCAGAACGGGCGGCACTGCTGTTTCCACCGGTCAGGCCGTCAGCCAAGAGCGGGGAGAGAGTGCTATCAAAATCCAGCACAGAAAGTCCTCTAAATAGGGCGGAATTGTTCTACCCTAGCGTATCAGAGTTTCTGAGTCTTTTATATATTAGTCCATCAAGCTTTCAGAGGTGACGTAACCGTTGGACCAGTCAGAGAAGCGGTCGATAAGCTCAGGGACGGGCACACCATCATCGAGATACCCAGTAATAATGCCCTCTACCGCAGGGGTAGAGTACTCGGAAGTGCCATCATCGTTTACGGTCCAAACTCCCATGAGCTTGCCCCAGATGTTGGAGAACTGAATGACTGATTTCTTTGCCATGGTCCTAGCCTACACTACCCTGAGAATGGTGCAGCATCTTGTCCCGGTTCAACTGGTGAACCTGGCACTGCGCCGGTCTGGTCGGTTGCGTCCCCGGAGGCCGCATCCGGAGTTGCTGGTGCTGATCCGTCTGTAGGAGCAGCATCGCCTCCGGAAGCGTCTGGAGTTGTTGGCGCTGCGCCTGGTTGACCACCGTTGAGCACGTCCTGTACAGCCCCCGGAATCGGAGCAACCGAGGTTGATTGGTTGGCCGCGCGCACCTGGTTCATCAGGTCTGGCGCAATTACCTGGAGCAAAGACTGAACAAGTTCTGGTGCAAGAACAGCCTTGTCCTGAAGCAGACGAATGACTACTTCACTAGGAGTTGGAGCATCGTTCTCGGAGAACCCGTGTTCACGACGCCAAGCCGCTGCGGAGAGCGACATGTTCTCGTAACCCTTGTCCGCGTCCGTGCCTCGGTCGTTGGAGGTGGTTACAGCGGATGGGTCATACCAGACCACGAGACGGTTGACAACTGCCGGGTCAATGTTCTGGCTGGCCAGATATGGACGCAAGAAGACTACGGTAAATGCATCGCAGATGAGCAGAAGCATTGGTTCAATGCTGGTCTTGTAAAGGTTCTTCTCGATCTGGGCTGCGTTGGAGTAACGAACATTTGCCAAACCAGTGATGGAGTCCTTAGGAATATCTGTTCCCTGAAGGATACGAGTCAAAACTGTATCGGCACGCTTGATCATGGTGCCGTCATAGCTGCGCTCGAACTTGAACTGCTTGATCTTCTCACCGAGTTCAGCCGGTCCACGGATAATAAGTGGAACAACAGCGGATGCTGAAGACTCATCTTCGATTGGAGTCGTCATAGCCTCCATCAACTGATTCTCGAACTCGTCTTCCTGCTCTTCTGGAGTTGGCTCAGTAGTTGGATCGTCTGAGTAAAGGTCTGGGTCCGGAGCGGCTGCGCTAGACAGACCGTCAGGAATATACATGGCTCCAGCGTTGAGACGAGAGCGCTCAATGGAACGGAAGGAGCGGTTGAGAAGCAAAAGCTCGGCGCACAGGTCAAGAACACCCTTGAGAGAAGAGTCTGGCTCTTCAGAGAAGCGAGGGTGTGCTCGCCAGATGCGTCCTACGAATGCGTTCTTCGGCAGGGCGATAACTCCTGGACGTGTACCAGATGTTCCGGAGTTTCCAGACAAAAGGTCACGGCGAGGGACGATGGTATAGTTACCGGCCTTGTCAACTTGAACTTCGTCAACAGAGCGGATGTCCCAGGTCTCTCCGATACCCGTACCCGGGCGGGCAGGAATCTGAACGAGGTAGCACTCTCCAGCAACGTTTAAGTTGAGGGATGCGTCACGAAGAAGACCCGACTGACCGCCGTACGCGGAGTCTAGGCGCTGGAGGGCACGGACAGCAGCGTCCGCGACCATTGGATCGATCTTGTCAGTATCAGTTACTGAGATTGGAGGCTCGGAAGGGGAGTTGATAATGGCCGCGTAAAGACGGATGCGGGAAATAACAGCAGCTACGAGGTTGAATGCGTGCTTGAGTTCTCCGATAGCGTCGTAGTACTCCCACGCCTCGGTCTGCCACGCTGCGATGGACGAAGAACGACGCTTACGGAAGAGGTCTGCTTCGTTAGTATCATCGAGCTTGATACGTGAAGCAGCAGCGGTAATAGGCCGAGGAGTGTTGTAACCCAGTGGTTCGATGGGATCGCCTTGCGAGCCCTGACGAAAAGGTGTGGCCATGGTGTCCCTAGTTCAGCTTGTGGTCTATCAGGCTGGCAATCGCACTGATAGCCAGAATTGCGGCCACGATTAGTGTCGGGATAGGCCACAATAGATACAATACTACCATAATCAGGGCAAACCAGAGGCTCAGGCACCAGTAACAGGTCAAAAAATACCCGATCAGAGTGGTTTCAGGAGGCCATTTCTTCCAAATTAGCTCCCGAAAACCCTCTGTAAGGCGATCTTCAATAATTAGCCGACAAAGGCGAAAAACGGCAATTGGAAGCAGAATTAGGGCCAAAATCACCAAAAATGGGCTAAATTCCATCAATATTCACCATTTCAACGCTTTTTCCGGCTAAATAGTGCGTACTATCGCCTAAAAAGATCAAATTTCCGTCTTTCATGAAGGAATGGCACTGCGGAGTGGTCGTAATGTTGCTTGCCGAGAGCAATTTATCACTCGGGAGGTCTTCATTGATCAGTTTATTGCGAGAAAGCACGAGAATAGACGGATTTAGGGTCGGTTCGGTGAGAGATTGGTTCCAATCCCACGCATTTTCTCCTGTGTAGGGCACAACATGGTGGTCTCCGCACCCTGGGCACCACCAACGAACCCCGAGAGTGTCCAATCCGAGGTCTACTTCCTTGATAATCACTCTGTAGGGTCCTTTGAACTGCCCATAATGCTCTTGTAGGGGTTCCAAGACTTGAGTCTGGACCCGCAACCGCACTGATCGTCCTTTTTGAAGGCGATTTTGGTGCCATTGAGCGCAACTACGTATGAATCATCGCGCTGGGAGGGGTTGGCAAAGTAGGTATCCGGGTCGATTTCCTGAGAATATACGATTTGAGGCCCTGTGCCTGTATCTTTGCCAATAATGAGCCGGTTGCCGGTGATAATCAGGCGCGCGGTGTTGATCTGAATGCCGCCCTCGCTCGGAGGAGCGCTGCGGAGGTCTGAAAGAGCTAGAGGAGAGTCTGCTTGGGTGAGACTGATGATTGCAGGAAAGATATCTGCACGTATGGACATTATGCTCGGCCTAGTCTTTTGGCCATAGCGCGGTAGGTAACTCCTGCTGCGTCTGATAGCTCTCTAATTGTAACCCCTGAATCAAAAAGAACAGTGCACAAATCGGTAAGTCTTAGGTTTGCGATAGCAATTCTATGGGCCGGAGACATTCCTGCTCGGAACTTGCGGGCCTTAGGAGCTAAAGCAGCAATTTCTGCCAAGTCTGCGGGGGAAATACCTGGAGAAACAGGCTTGACGGGGATATATTCAGGCGGAGTGGCCAGAACAGGAGCCTCTACCTGTGGCAAGTTGGTGATATGAGCCGCTTTTTCAACTAGATTCGCCACACTAGATCGAGCCTTAGGAGGATTGAATGCTTCACCGATGGCGCGGAGAGGCCACCCAGCCTGATAGAGTGCTGCTACCCGGGCAAACAAAGCGTCATGCTGAAGAGTCGCAAGAATAGCGACCTCTGTTTCTGGGAGAGTCTGCCCACGAGCGGTTCTACGTGTACTTGTACTCATGACTGAGAGCTTATCAGCTTGCTACTTAGGTGATTTTGTAGTACCTTGTTGGGATGAAGACTTTGACTGCCCGTAGGATGTCCGAAGTGGATGAAGGGATGTCCCCCAAAGAGCGGACATGGCCTGAGACCACAACCCTGTATATGAGCGGATGTTTGCCTCCGAACCCGGAGGAACTGAATCGCATGCTTGCCCGCGTTGCGGAACTACGTAAGGAGCTACAAAGTGTCTGACCCGATAGAACAAAAGCTAGAACATGCTGACCTTTTACTACGCCTAGACCTGGCTGAAATTCTAGATAGCGCCTTCGGACGCGGGGATGATCGTGTGTTCAGCGGAGACCCGGTGATTGCAAAGATCATCGAGCGGTACAAGAAGTACGAGTTGTCCGTTGCAAGCGCAGTCATGCAAGCCATGCTTGAAGAGGATGGCGAAGATGGCGGAAGCTGAGCCTATCTATGGCTTCGAGGGCGGCTATCGATTCTTGTCTAACTTCTACGTAGAATTTGACGGACTGACGGCTGAGCATCGTTTCCAGGCGTCCAAAGCAGTGAAGGATGATGACAAGCTACGTATCCTGACTGCTCCGAATCCGGGACGGGCCAAAGAAATTGGACGTTCGGTCCAGATGCGCCCGGACTGGGATACGTATCGGCACGTAGCCATGAAGATGGTCTTGCTGTTCAAGTTCAGTGACGCAGAGCTTCGTGCTGCGCTACTGGACACGGGAGACGCAGAGCTAGTTGAAGCAAACACTTGGCACGACACCTATTGGGGTGTTGACAAGTGGACTGGTAGCGGGGATAATCACCTCGGTAAGCTTTTGATGGAACTGAGACAGGAGTATCGCAATGGAGTTTACTCTCCGCAAGAAGAAGCCTGAGCCGGTAGCGCTCGAAGAGGGCGCAATCGTTATGCCCACCGCCCCGAAGGGCTGGAAGTTCAAGGTCGGTGTCAAGCAGGGCTACGGACGTGGTACGTATAGCTACGAGGACAAGCCTCGCCCCGGAGTCTCTCTAAGTAGATGGGGTGTTCGGTTCTACCGATCCAAAGAGTCGGTTGATATCAAGGACCCGAAGGCAGTTGTCACAGCAGCAAATGCGCTCCTCGGACGGTATAGTAAGGACCGTGCTCACGCCCTGACCATCAAGTCAGTTTCTGGTACCTACAAGGGTGGCGAAAAGATTGGCTGAAGACGAATACGTCATGCCCAAGCCTCCGAAGGGATACTACTTCGTGGCTGGAAAGTATGACGGGCTAGATGAGGGCAGTTACGACGACTACAGAGGTCCCGGGCTGGCCATGAAGCCACGGCTGTTTATCGGTGGGAAGGTCTATCGATCTTCGATCATCAACATTCACAATCCAAAGGCGCTTGTCCTAGCAGCAAAAAGCCTAATCTCTCAGAGAGAAGCTGATCTAGCGGCCAAAACTGCGCTCAAGAAGGTTTCACGAAAGTACAAGGGTGGTGAGAAGCTTGACTAGCGCCAAAGACATGTCCATCGAAGAGCTTCGTACGCAGGCTGCATCTAGACCAGGCGCAGATGACGACTGGGGACACGGCCTAGTCCGAGAGGCTCAGCAAGAAATTGAGCGCCGTGCCCAACTGATCGAGAAGATTCAGTACCCGAATGGGCACCCGATTCCTCCTGTTGAAGATCGGATTGTTAAGATTCTCAATCAGTACTTCACTTCAACTTTGCGGGCAGATAGTCCAATCGTTGCCCAACTTATCACGGAAATGAAGAAGAAATGACCGACTATCCAAAGACATTAGCTAAGGTAAAGAGCGTGTTCCTCGGGATCGAGGATCACGGTATCTTTGCATTCAACATCGATTTCGACTACGGGTCTTCTGGCCAGGGAACCGGCACCTATGGTATCGGCAACGCAGTTGGCGGGCCTCTGCTGAAGCGCGTTCTAGAGACGTTCGGAGTTCGGGATTGGAAGGACATCGGAGGCCAGACTGTCTACGCGCTGCGCGAGGATGATAGCTGGAGCGCCCGAGTCGTGGGCTTTGAGACTTTGCCCTTTGACGGGGCTCGCCGTCTGGTGATCAAGGAAGCTATTGAGGAGATTCAAAATGCTAACAATGCTTAGCGTTGATCACAATACTCTCATCAATGTCAAGCATATCGTAGCTGTTGAAACCAGCAAGAACACCGCTGGCAAGGATGTAGTTTGGATTACTCTGACCACTGGCAAAGTGGTTAGCTGGACAGGCGATCCGTTCAAATTCCGTGGACTTGCAGATACCACGGGGAACTACTTGTTCGGAATAATTGGAGTGAGAAAAGAATGAGTGCAGCACAAGAAGCACTGACGTTTATCTCCAACTGGGTCGATGACTCGTACCGTGAAAACGGGGTGACTGACGAAGAAGCAATCGACTGGAGACGCTTCGCCAAAGCTGGTGAAGAGTTCGGTGAAGCCACCGCAGCCTTCTATGGATGGATCGGTGAGAACCCTCGCAAGGGAGTCACCCACGGACTCAACGATGTGATCGAAGAGCTTCTAGATGTGGCTACCGCAGCCCTCGGAGCAGTTGAGCACTTCACTTCCGAAGGCCACACCCTTGAACTACTTGAGGACAAGATCGTTCGGGTGGCAGAGCGTGCTCGGCTGGCCAAATTGAGTCGTGTATCATCGAATAATGAACCTGACGCTGTGGACCTGGACCGACTTCGAAACGACTACGACGCTGGAAGTGTTCGAGACTGATGAGCCATTGGGATGACCGGGATGATCGTACTCCCGAACAGATAGAACGTGACCGGCTAGAGTATGAACGCCAGGTGAAGCTCCGCGAAGAAGGTTGGGAAGGCCCCTTCACTATGGAGCGAGCCTATTACTATTCTTCGGCCAAATACTGGACTTGTCCAGGAGAGAAGTCTCTTATTCTAGACGGAGACATTGATAAGCACAAGGCGTGGCATAAGCGAGTGGATCAGGTTATCGCACTCGGAACCCGGTTGGCTTGATCTGATTCCGCTTGGTCGTTGTACCGGCATTGAAGGTCCGGTGGGCGAAGCTCTTAGCCGTGATGTTGCCTCCGGCGTAGCCAGATGGCGGCGCGATCAGCAGAGCGGTCAGAGCGTGAACCATGGCGTCTACGCGGTCAGGGGACTTACGAGAAGTCTCTGGCATCCAGGTAAGCATCTGGTTCTCTAGGTCAGGCAGCGTGTTCATGTGCTTGACGCGGCCCTGTTCGTAGGCAAGAGCGATAGGCTCAGCGCGGAGCTTCTTTCCCACCTTTGACCAGACTTCGTAGACTGGAATTGACGGGTCGATCTGGTTGATTGCATTGCGAACCAGAACTCCTCCCTGATTCTTTTCAGCTACGACAGCGCAGTCCCAGCGGCGCGCAGCGTCTACAACAGCCTGTGCCCAGATAGACGGGCTGGCCTTGATAGAGCAGTCTTCAATGACCCACGCCTGGCGGCGGAAGAGGTCTCGGTCAGCCGTGGAGCCTACAACGATAATTCCACATTCGTCCGTAGGATTCTCAGCCACAGAAGGGTCAACGCCGATAAGTCGAAGGGGCGTGAATGGAGGCTTCAACGAGTTGTAGCGAGTCTTGATCATCGTTTCGTCGGTCCAGAGGGCACCGTCGATTGCATCAAGCATTTCACCGAAGATTTCCTGACGAGCCTGGTTGCTGGTCAAAGAGCCGAACTGGGCTTCCAAGTCCTCAATCGTGGTTCCGAGGTTACCGGCGTTGTCAATCGTGGACCCTCGGGTGATGAACACACGTCCCGGATTGGTCTCTTCTTCCTTGATCAAATCGAAGAGAATAGGCACGCGCTTAGGTGTGGTGGTGGCGATAACCTGAGGATGTTTACCTAGACGGGTTGCCACTCGAAGGTTTCCCCATGCGGTCATACCGGCCTGGTCAGGCGTCAGACGCCAAGCTGCAATCTCGTCTCCCCATGCGTAGTGAGCCTGAGGTCCACGGAGGGAGTCTGGCTCATCAGCGGTAGTGATGAAGGCGGTGTTCCCGTTTGGCCACACAAGCTCTCGCACGGAGGACTTGTACTCTGGACGCTCCGAGGGAGGCGTGACGGCCAGAATTCCAGAGTCTCCGGTGATCATGGTCTGGCGAGCATCAGCAGCGGTACGAGCTACGATGAGGAAGCGAAGGTGCCCCTGAGTGGTATCTCGGGCCTTCTCACGAATCCATTCAGCGGCTGCACGGGTCTTACCGGAACCACGCCCTGCGAGGAAGAGACCGGTACGCCAGTTGCCCTCTGGGAAGAACTGTTCTGGACGGCCCCACATAGACCAATCCCACTGGGCCGACTCCATGTCGATCCCGGACAGGATTTCTCGGCGCTCCTCTTCTGGGAGGAGAGCAATTTGTTCCATCAATGATTGAGCCATATGGCTCAGTATATCAGGAGAACAAAACCTCTGGATTATCGCCTAGACGAGTACAGATGAGGATATTCTCGCGGATGGATGGGTCCATTACTACTCCGTACAACACTGCGGAGTAGTGGGCTTCTGGTCCTCGAAGAGTTTCTGGGTGGCCAGAATTGTAGAAAGTCAAACGAGCACCATTGGACCACTTACCTGAGTGTGGGCCGTCTTTCTTGAAATCAAGATCGTATGACTGCACCACATTGCAGAATTCTTCGACAGAGGGGGCAACAGATATGCTCGGAAGGACCATGATCAACTGGCCATTAGGAGTCTCCTGCGCACGGTCATTGAGCCAATGCGCCACGGCCTGATATCTAAAAGGTTGCATGCAGGAATTCTAGCATGTAGAGTGTGCCCATGAGCAAACAAGACAAGTGGACGATGGTCTGGTTCTACTTTGGCAACGCCAGTTGGCCCTCTGACGCAACGTGGCGTTATCGTAATGACGAGTACCAAGTCTTGTTCGAAACCGCCTGCCCCTCTGAGCAGACAGCACAGCAAGATGCTAATCAGTACAAGCTCATTGAGCCATTCACTTCCGTGTATGGGGACGGTCACGAAGCCTATTTCAAGGTCTACTTACATGGCTGGATGCCTTCCTCGAAAGAGAACTTCGAAGAAGATAAAGCTGCTGGCTGGGGAGACGGCAAGAAATATGTCTACCCGAAAGATGCCGTTTTCTTGTGACTCGGGGAACTACCAACAAGAACGTAACTGGAAACTCGGAAGACAGACGGCGGAGAAAACTCTGGCTTTTGGCTGAATTCGGGGATGGGACTGTGTGCCTGTGCGCGTTCGGATGTGGTACTGAGCTAACTTTTGATACCTTGACCGTGGATCGTTTTCCCGTACCCGGCTATATGGGTGGCAAATATATTCGGGGCAACATCAGACCGGCTTGCGGGCCGTGCAACTACTCGGAGGGTGGACGCATTGGAGGGGTGCGCTCAGCGGCCTCTCGTGCTAGAGTGGACCCATGACTTCAGGTGACTTTCATTTCGACCTAACAGAGGTTCCTATGGACCTCTGTTTGAAGGTTGCGTCTTGTGGGTGGGAGAACGCTGTTGCGTGGTCCGAGCAGCCCAAGGGGTTTGTTAGTCGGCTAGACCCACTACGCGAGAACATCCTGCGTCGTCCTCGAATGCTCCTGTGGTGGGCACTCCCGGACGTAGTACCTGCGGGCGTATACAAGCTTCCAAGCAAGACAAAGGTCACCTCTCTAGAGAGCATGATCAAGGACTGGCTTGCCGATCAAGATTACGGTGAGTCCCCGGACACGGACGGCAGCGTGAGCAAGGGCTGGCGGGTGTACAACGAGTCGTGGGGGCACATCGGGGACAACTGGCGTGCCTTCGTAGCTATCGAGCCTGCGTGGCTGGAATACGGGAAGTAAAGGACGAGGAACTGATGGGATTCTGGAGCAGACTATTTGCAATTGGTGCGGTCGATTTGAGCGATCCGGACGTGAATCTGGACTTGGCGAAGATGCCAGTTCGAGAGAAGCGTATCTATGCCGCCTCTGGTTCGTGGGGCTCAGATGCATTTGCTTGTGAAGTCGAGAACAATATGGTCTCGGTACGTGTGGATGTGTTTGAAGACCTGTGCGCGTTGGCAGGGTACAAGCGTGACAAAAACTAAGTGGAAAGTAGAAGAACTTTACTTCGGAGGCCCAGTCTACCCAGCAGGGCGGCGGTGGCGGCATAATAAAGCTGGCTCATATCAATACGAAGTATACGTTCTTGGACATAAAGCAGACGATGATCACGAATGGTGGCTCAATCTGGCTAAGGACTTGGATGACCCTCGAATCGTAAAAGATAAGAGAAACGTTCCTCCCAGCGAATGTGTCGCAGGCTGGGTGAATAGCACGGAAGCTGATTATTTCCAAGATAAAAAAGATGCTTGGAAGTAGACGGGCGTTGGTTTAGGACTTAGTGGAAAATTTGATACCTTATTCAAATTTTGCTTTTGGCCTGTGAGACGGCAATCCTTATATATGGGACTGCTGGGCGATTTGTTTCCTGATTTTGTTCGATGCCGTCCGGTTTTTCCATGTGCCTGGCGCGTGGGCGCGCGAGTTTAGCAGCCAGCCAGCTTCGAGTCAAGCATATGCACATAACATTTGTGTTGCTTTAGTCTGAGTGTCTCATGTGTCTATGTTGATTGACTCATGTGTACTAGCTATGTGATACATACATTGATACAATCAAATACAAATGATTAGTCTTGCTAACTACTATGCCTAGTGTGCTAAGTGTGTAAGCTATACACAGTGCCTAGCCTGCCTGGCCTAGTGTCCTATAGGTAGACCCCTGACAGGCCCCCTAGAGGCCCCTGGGTACCCCCTATATAGGCCCCTCTAGAGGCCCCCTAAATAGCCCCCCCCCCTAGGGGTTGCATTCTCCGGGGAAGTGTGTAGAATAGAGGCAAGCCAACAAACAGGAGGAAATCGTGGGCGAAATCATCACTATCGCGGAGCGGGATGAGTTGCAAGCTCGGATCGACGCTGGCGAGGGACTTTCGATGGAGGAAATCGAAAACGTCGAAGCGTATGACCGTCAAGCGTCGTACGAATCGAGCCACGACACAATGGCCGAGTGCGATTCATTTATTTGAAAAGCCTCACCGCATCGGCATGAGTAACCCGGGCCAACCACCCGGGTTTCTCTTTGTCTAGGTGCTTGACATAGCTCACCGCATGCGCGTAAGCTACTTGCAGGCAACCCAATAGGAGGACCAAATGCCTAACAAACTCAACGCCGCATTCCCGTTCCGTAAGCCATGGGAGCACGGCGCAGCCGCCTACCATGAGGCCGACACGTTCGACGCCGCAACCGAGGGATTCAAGCGAGTCCGCACGGTCAAAATGTTCCACATGCCCGCAGGCAGCGAGGCCGACGAGCGCGAGTGCGTTACGTGTCACGGCAAGCTCGGAGAACCGAGTAAGCTACAGGGCAGCAGCGGCAAGCCCGACCTGGCCTCTACGTGGCACTACGTGCCTAAGCGCGGCATCATCGGCGGGCAGCACTACATCTGTTCATGGCAAACGCTCCTCACGGCCATCTATAACCGATAAGAAAGGGCACGGTAAGCTCTCGGAAAATATCCGGGAGCTTACTTGTGTTTCTGGCCGGCAAGGGTATAATAGAACTATCAACCAGCCAAGGAGGCTACCCATGTCAGGCACCATCATCCTCGACCAGCCGCAGCAGATCGCGTACGCCCGCATGCTCACGCTGGCCATGGGGCTCGCGTTCGAAATCAAGTGCGCGCCCATGAAGTACACCCGTTTCGCGCTGATCCCCATCGCCAAGGACTACGGGTTCAAGGGCAGCCGTAAGCCTGCCGCACTCGCGTTCATGATCGAAAAGCTCAAGGAGGTCAACCCCGACTTCGAGCCGACTCAGACCATGCAGGACGCGCTCGCCAAGTAACGAAAGGACAGAGAATCCCGGGACAGAAAATGTTCCGGGATTCTCTTGCGTTTAGCAGATCCTTTTGGTATGCTGAAACTACCAACAAAGAAGGAGGGCCAAATGGCCAAGCACCTGGCAACCGAAACCGCCCCGGCAACGTTCGTGGCAACCCGCACGACTCCGGCGCGTCACCGCGTGGCAATCGTGAAGGGTGATCGGATCATCACGAACTTCGGTTCGAGCCCGGTCAATCACGTTGACGTGATCAACGGAACCGAGTACGTGGCAATCGACTCCGCGACTCCGGGTTTCGAGCAGTACATCCCGATGAGCGAGGTCATCCCCGCTTGACACAAGCACCCGAAAGGGTGTACACTGAATCCACAACCAAAGACCGGCGAGAGTGCGAACTTCGACTTCCTCTCGCCGGTCTTGCTTTTTGGTAGGTGCCCGGTTTTTCCGCGTGCCTACAGGCCGAGGACTGCGGTCAGCAAACAGATCAGGCCGAACACAATCAGAACCAGGCCGACCGCTCCGGCGATCCGTTCGTACACTAGAGCACTCGATTCTTCGAGAGAACGCGGGTATAGACCTTGCTGTCACCCGTTGTCTCCATGTACCCGTAGCGGACGAGACGGTCGCGCAGCGCCGAGTGTGTCACGCGCGAGGGTGCAGCCTCAGACAGGCGCAGAGCTACGCGGGTGAGGGGCACGCCATCGTTGAGGTGCATGTCCGCCACCAAGTAGGTGTAGCGCTCAGCCTCAGCACGATTGCCAGTCCCGTTGCCACGTACTGATCGAGCAGCAGCCTGCAAGCTAGCAGCCTCAGCGATCTTGCCTGCATCCGGCTCAGCCAGCACGCGCGGCAGCTTGACCGGGTGCTGAGGGACTGACGGGATTGGGCCAAGGGTTGTGCCATCATGCGGGCGATTCTTCGCTTCCTCAGCAACGACTTGCCGGATACGCTCGCGCGTGACTCCGGATGCCTCGCTGATTGATTGCAGTGTCCACCCGGCGAACCGTAGGCAGTAGGCATAGTAGTTGCGTTCATCTATGCTCCGGGCACGACGAAAAGCCTCAACGACTTCTTGAGGCAGGGTGAGCATTGTCTTACGTTTGTTGTTAGTCATGACACTTTCCATGTGCATTGTCCCGCACATGGCCAGCGTATCACACTACGCGCAAACGCGCAACTTACTAATCCAAGGCAGCACCAGCACAGGTGCAACGTATGGTTCGAGCACCCCCTCAGAACGGACACGCTCGCCATCGCTCAGGATGACGGTGAACGTTGAGTATTGCCCGAAGGTGGGCTCTCCGGCGATTGCGCCTCGCTCGAACGTACCGACAAAATCGATGTCAGGGTAGTTGGGATTGGTGAGTCGAACCAGTGCCCCGCGCTGCACGCTAGGCACTGACAGTCAACTCCGCAACCACCTCGAACGGGCCAGCAGCGGGCAGGGCCACATGACCCGTACGACCGTTGTGCGACACGTCCATGAAGCGTGCCAGCCCGCGCTCTACCAGAGCCTTAGCGGTTCGGTAGGTGGCGTCCTGCACGAAGATATACCCGATGGTGGCACGGCGGTTCTGAAGCTCTTCGAGCATGTTCCACATGTTGTCAGACAGCGGCACGATGCTAAGCTCGCTACCCTTCCACGGGCCGACATAGATCATCGCGTCACGCTGCTTGACAGCCTGAGCGCGAGTATCGGCATGATTCATGACGTTCGAGCCTTCTTGAACGATGTATTTGGTCATGGCCTAATACTACTAGACTTAGGCCAAATCCGCAAGCTCCATGAAGCGCGTCAGCGCGTCCATGTACTCCGCGTAAGGCTCGACACCGGTAGTGCCGTCAGCCTGAGACTCCGGATACTCGACAGTCCAGGCGTTGTTCTTCCACAACAGAGTGATGCCGTTGTGCTCTCTTTGCATTTCTGCAAGCTCTAGTTCCGTATATTCGTCCATACCACTACCTTACACCCTTTGTCAAGGAATGTCAAGGCAGCTTTAGACTACTACGTGAACGTTCGGGTCACCCTCGAACAGATCGACTACAGTGTCATGGTCCAAGCTCGGGTGATCAGTGTCAGCCTGCCAAGCAGCAAGAGCGCTCGCGGTCAACTCCCCGAAGCGACCGTCAACGTCAGCGCCTGCATCTGTGTAGCCTAGGTCAACTAGACGGCGTTGTAGGTGATGCACGCTCAGAGACTTGCGACGAAGCGGGTTAGGTGCTAGAGCAGCTACCGAGACGGCATCTGTGTCCTCACCGCTTACCACTTGACCAGGAGCAGACTTGACAACAGCAGCGTCTGCGCGTCGAGTGTACTTCCGCTTCTTCTCCGGCTCAGCGGACACGGAAAAATCGGACACGGGGGCAGAAAGATCAGCAGCGTCGAGAGGCTGAGTATCTTCGAGGGGTTCATTATCAACAGTCATGCCCACTAGTTTAGCACCAGTGGGCATGACCGTTAGATCAGAGGCCGAACACGCTCCGGCACTCGGGGCCGAAGCCAGTCTCCCGCGAAGTCTGGTCCGACAGGGGAGCGGCGCAGCGTCCGCAGCAAACGAAGTGACGCCCGAACAGGAGAGAGAACTCGACGTGGCGACCTTGGATGAAGGTCAGCAGCCCAGTGGCCGAAGCCAGGCTGAACCGCGAGCGGTGGAACGCACCAGGCGCACCGGTCAGGCGGTTGATGTACTTGCGTCCCTTGTACCGCTTGACCTCGAAGAACAGGAGGTCACCGCGAGGGTCGATGCCATAGGCGGTGGCGACCGCAGCCGGGACCGCGTACTTGGCGGGCTCAGCAGCTTCGAGAGCGGCGTGCATGGCAGCCAACTCGGGGGAGACGCCACCACGAGGAACGCGAGGCGCATTCATGAGCGCGGTGATGACCGCCGAAGCCTCAGCAGTGGTGCTGACCTTGGCGATCATGTCGAGCAGCGCGGAGGAAACCACGCGCTCAGAACGGAGACGGTTGATGAAGTCCGTCTGCTTGGGAGTAACGATGTTGGTCATAGACCAATCATACTACCGGCGTACGTAGAACGCAAGTCCAGCCACGGCCAGCACCAGCGCCAGGATTCCCCACGCAAGGCCGATGCCTGCCGAGGCAATGAAGACAGCTACCAGTGCAGCAGCCACGAAGAGCAGCAGCCCAGCCACAGCCAGCCAGTCCACCTCGCGGAGGAAGTTGAGCACCTTACGCATCATCATCCTCAGGAGTTGCATCCAGGATGCTTTGGAACTTGGCGAACTCTTGGGCCGTCAGTGGCTTGATCGTCTCTTGACGACCGCCCTCTGCAACCTTGACAATCGAGCCAGGCCGAGGCGCGACCACACCCAGCAGCGGTGTCATGTTTTTCCGTGTGTCTGCCCGCTTACGCAGTTGGACGGCCACGAGGATGCACGCGAACACAACAAGCGCGATCAACAGCGCGCCAACAACAAGGAAGGTTCTCATCCGGCCAGTGTACCACGTCAGCCAATGACGCGATACTTCTCCCAGCCCTCCCGAGCGTTGATTGCGTCCACCGCTTCGACAGCGATAAGATCATCCGACTCGAACGTCCAGGGCACCCCAGCCGGGTACTCGCGCGTCTCGATGGTAGCCATGGTCAGCGTCCCTTTCCGGCAGGGTGCGCAGCCATAGAGCGGCGAATGCGCGTCTCCAAGCGAAGCTGCACCGCGAGCGACACGGCACCCGCAAGGGTGCCGAGAACGAGAAAGAGCCAAGTCAGCAGCGATCCGCCAGCCTGTACGAAGCCCGCAGCAAGCGCGAGCAGAACGAGAGTCAGGGCCACGAGGGCATTGCGTACTTTGGTCATGAGAGCAGCCTACCACCTTTCCACCTAGAACGCAAGAAAGCCCCGGGACGAATCCCGAGGCTCTCTGCATGAAGTGTCAGCCGATCAGTCGGTAGTCCCTCTCCGACCAGACCGGGACCGTGTACTCGTCACCCTCGACCAGGACGGTCAGGTTGATCCAGTTGGTACCGCCGAGCCCGAGAGCTTCCTCGACCTCGCACTCGCCCACGTACAGCCCGTTGCCGAACATGTCGTAGCCAAGCTCACCGCCCAGATCGACAGTGACGCCTGCCGGGATGTTCTTGCCCTTGAGCGTCGGAGTGTCAGTGTTGGCCATGTTGTCCTCCTCAGGACTAGTTGATGCCTCTACCTTACACGTTGACGAAGTGGAACGCAAGTGTTGCTTTCCTGACCAGGCCGTACTATACTGATGTTGTAGGTCGAAGCACCCTGATCCCGAGCAAGCGCTTGTGGAGGATAAAGAACTGGAACCTTCCGTGAAAGACGGACGTAATATGGAGGTAACGATACAGCCTCCACCAAAACTTTTAGCCACGCGGACATTTGGAATGTCTGACTTGAGACGCGAGGCAAGCTGGATGAGGGTAGTCGAAGACCAGTGTAGTGAAGAAGCCCCGGAGCCTGATCAGCTTACGGGGCTTTTTCGTGCGCGGTAGGCTGTCCGACTTTTCCGTGTAGCTCTGGCAAAGAAGTGCGCCGCCCCATCGACCGAATGCTGACCAAAGACAGACGGGAGGGGCGGCGCAAGCCGGAAAGGAGGCATCCGGCAGCTTGGGGGTTACCAGGTGGTGACAGTCACAACCGGGTTGACGGCAGGAGGCACGTAGCCATCCTCGAACATGTGCGGAGCGTAGTCCTTAGCCCCGGCGACCGTGTTGCGGATGTTGCTGGCCTGAGCAGAGGTGAGCCCTGTCGTCTCGCCCTCGTCGTCCGTCTCGCCCACGAAGACCATGGGTCCGTTGATCGGAACGGTAGCGCGGGGCGCGTACGCAGCCTGAACCATCGCAGAGGCGTAGGGGTTGAAGACTGCACCCGAGTACAGTCCCTCCTCATCTACGTACGTGTAGAAGTGGGCGAAGTCGAGAGCCTCGATCCAGTTGCCCACCGCATCACGAAGAGTTTGGTAGGCACCCTTGTCAGAGTCAAGGTCAAGTTCTGTGATGTCGCCCGTAACGTCAAGGCGGAGTGCGAGTCTGGTCATGGGTTCAGCCTACCAGACTACGAGCGTAGCTGTCAAGGTCGCCCCATCCGGGGTTGTAGTACCCGGACTTTTCCGCGAAATGCTTGACAGCCTTGACGATGGCATCGTGATTGCCACCGCCCAGAGCATCGCACAAGTCGTCGTGATCCGAAGGCGAGACGTTGAACTTGCGATAGGCAGCAAGCTGCGCGCGAGTCACGTCTCCGTAGTTCTCGTGAAAGATCAGGGGCGTCTGTTTGGTCATGCAGCTATCCTACCACTATGGGAGGACATCTCGCAAGTAATGCACGGCATCTCCGGCCAAGCAGCAACCGGGTCAAACGCGCACTTGTCCACAGCCCACACGGAAAAAATGGACAGCGAGACGAAAGAAGGGCCGGAACCGAAGTTCCGACCCTTGTCCCTTTCGCGTTAGGCGGAGAGTTGGCAGCTACTCAATCGGGTCCTTGCCCCGGTATTCTTGTACTGTTGTGCTCCCCTGTTGAGTTGATAGCTTTAGCTTACCACGCTAGGCGTCGCGTGTCAAGCGTTGACGCGAGCCTCAGGATCGAACGCGCCCACGGCCCAGAACCGATTCCGCCAGACAGTCCACGTCACGGCTTGCACGAGCGCTGCGCTGATGGGCATGCCGTACTCACGGCTCAGGATCACGGCTGCGCGCCGGTAGGCGTCAGCGTGAGCAGCGTAAGCCTTAGGGGTGAGCTTAGGCCGCTTCGAGGCGTCAGCGTGGCGCACGCCCCATGCGATATCCATAGCGTGACGATCAATGCACACGGCATCCGACTCGCCAGCGCTCAGGATGCAAAGGTAGAAGTTCTGCACCTTATCAGATGTGAGTTGCGAGAGAACCGACGCGCCATGGTAGATTGCGCGAGCCTTAGCGATCATCGGGGCGAAGTAGCCCGCGAAGTTGTCAGGGTCAGCGAAAAACTTGTGCGCAACCGTGAGGTTTGCAGTCCACGAGTTATTCGGGCTGAAAGCCGCGAGAATGCCAGCAGCCATATCGACTGTCACGCCGTACTCGACAGCGAAGTCCACGGCCCGAGCGTGAGCGTCAGCGTACCAGTCCAGCCCTTTGAAAATCTGGTCAGGATTGGCAGCGCGAAAGACTTTGGTCACGTTGCGGGTGGCGGGAGTCAGGGTAGTCATTTGGTCATTCCTCTCTTTGACTATTGCCAGTATACCAAAGATAGCGAACAAATGCAAGTGCCCCCGACCCGAAGATCGAGGGCAAATCCACTCCCGCGAGCCCTAAGCTCCACGCCCGGAGTCGAACCGAGCACTCCCTAACCTGCTCAACTTGCCGAAGCGGGATTCGCACCCTCAGGCAGTAGGGAATGGGCAAATCTAGGACGCGCGACGAATCTCCGCGCGAAGGACAGCAGACCGCGAGCGCTCCCGCTTGGGCCGGGAGTCCATGGGGCCAGCCTTGGAGGACTTGCGAATCTCGCGCATCCCCTCAGCATAGGCCGGGTTGGCTACCGGCTTGAACTTCTCTGGCTTGGTCATGTGACCAGTATACCGCATGCAAAAAGACCCCACAAGTCCCTTTCGAGAGTTGCGGGGTCTTTCTGGTGGATTACCGGACTTGCTTGTACGGCGTGGTCTTGACGCACGCCTTGTACGCCTCCGGGAACGCCTGGAGCAACGTGGCGAAGTCCACGCTCGTGCTGTGGCTGTCCACGATGGACGCGAGGCGCGTCTGGCCCCACATGATGAACTTGCCGACCGGACCCGCGAACGCGAGAATCTCGGCGGAAAGCTCCTTCGAGCGCTTCTCGGCAGCGGTCTTGATCGCGCGCTGCACGCGCAACTCATCGATGGACGCCTTGATCGCCTTCGTGGCGGTGAGGGTGCCCTCCGGGGCCTTGATGGGGGTGATGACTGCGGTGTTCAAAGTGTTGCCTTTCGTTAGGTGAGTCTTGCCGTGTGGCTTGCTCTTACCTAAACCTTACACGTCTTCGCTGTCATTTGCAAGTCTCTGATCCCGCAAGTCCCAATCGGATTTGTAGGGCTCACAGTCCGCGATGATGTGTCGAGCTATGAACGCTCGCAATGCCTCAAGCATCCCTGTCCGACTTTCCCGTGTAGATGCTTCCGCAATCACAGGGCAGTTCGATCCAGACGCCGAAGCTCTTGATCATGCGATAGACGTGCAGGCAGTTTACGTCCACGGCTTAGCTCCCGGCTCCGCTTCCTCCGGCTTAGCCCAGTCTTTCATTCCCTGGTACGTTTGCTTGTGCAGAGGCGTCTCCCGGCGCGGCTCGAAGCCCGTAGGCTGGAAGAACACACGCGGGCGCTCAGGGTGTGCCTGGCGGGGAGGGAAGTCATGAGTCGAAACAACCGGCAGACGACCCTCAGCTACCTTGATAGCCTCTTCGAGTACGCCAACCAGCACGCGCTTACCGAGTCGAACGGCGAGCGGCTTGATGAGAGGATGCATGGGCATCTAAATCTCCTCCTTTGCCTTGTGACCTCGGAGGGCGCGCAGCTTGCCCATCCACCAGTCCTTGTCGAAACGATTGTACGCCCAGAACACGCTAACACTGTTAGCCACCTCGGCAGCAGCCTCGTGCTTGTCTTTGGCCTCAGTGCGCCAAACCAGGGTAGGATGGCCGAACTCCCGCAAAGCCTCCACAAATGCCTGCAAATCCGCAGGGTCCTTGAAGTAAGGAATCTCGATCTGTGCTTCGTATTTGGTCATGGCAATACCTTACCAGGTTCGGATTGAAATAGCAACCTCGGCAGGCGCATCCGCATTCAACGCCCGCAACAGATTCTCCCGACCTACCAGGTTAGCCGTATGTACTGTGACCTCATCCGGCCAGCAGTCGTGCTCCCGCATCCAGTCCACGACCGGCATGCTAGTGTCGTCTCCGCCCAGATCGTGATCGAGCGAAACCTCCTCGACCGGCACGCCGTAGCTCCGCCACCAGTCCAGTTGCGCGATGGCAGCCTCGCTGGATACCATGTGTACCCAGGCGGCATCCTCAGACGGGGCAGGCCGCAGATCGTCTACCCAGAGTCGCATTACGCGACCTGAACGAAGTGCACCTCGCCATTTTCCGGGTCAATCTCAGCCCGGTACAACGGCTCGCCCTTGACGACATCCGCAGAGGGCTCGGGTTGCGTCTCCGGCACCAGCTTGGCCTCGGGGCGAACCGCATCCACCGCAGCGCCCCAGCGCTTCTTGAACCAGGGAGCGAGCTTCGGGAACAGCACGAGAACGCCGATCAGCACCAGAGGCACCGCGACGTAGGGGGCAGCCTTCTTAGCTGCTCGACCGATGCCACGGAGGATCAGGAATCCGATCACGAGGGCAACGACGAAGAAAGTGAACACAGCGCCGATGAAAGTCTGAACCGGCGTGTGGAGCGGAACATCATTTGAAAGCATGTGAATGAGCATGTAGCTATCTTACCACCTTTGCCCGCAAATGGGAAGGGCCGACCGATCCTCCGGTTGGCGAGCGATCCAATCGCCGGAGGGGGCCGACCCACTATCCCCGAAGTGCGAGCGCCGATTCTCGCACGAGACTAGTGTACACGGAAAAATCCGGCAACGGCAGATACAGGTTTGCCCGCCCAAGCTATTCCACCGCTTGGACGGGCCTCTCTGGTTCTCAGCTATCTCTCAAAAGCCACCCATACTTGTGGGTCTAACTGCCCACGGCGTGGCCCTTTCCGCCTGCTGATCGACCGGCGTTCAGGTCTTACTTGATGACCGGACCAGCGAGGGCGACAACTTCATCCTCGTCGTCGTCCTGATCCTCCGGGTCCTGCCAGCCCTTCTCGACACCAGCGATGGTGGCCTCGAAGTCCTCCTGTGAGGGAAGCTCCGAGAGGGGCCAGGATGCAGCGAGCCGCACCGGGGCGTACCAGGAGTCTCCCTCGTAGCGGGGCTCGAAGTCCGCAGGCTTCGGGGCCGCATAGCGACCATCCGAGTGCTCGGCGTGCTGGAACCCCACGTAGGCTTCGAGCCGATTCGTGTCCAGGTCCACCGCGTAGGCGTACTCGCAGAACAGGCTGTCCTGAGCGAAGTCCTCCGCGTTCTGAACGGCGGTGACTTCACCAGCCGCGATCATCGAGAGGATGTCCGCGCTCGTGTCACGGGAGAGAGCGGGAGCCGCAGCCTTGCGAGCGTCCGCCTGCTCCATGGTGATCAACGTCGCCTTGGGGTCGATTCCGACCTGAGCGTTGATGGCGTCGTACTCCTCTTCCGTGATGAAGTGAACGTTGTCCACCGCAGCACGAAGGGCCTCGACGTTGGCCGGGTCCGACACGAACTTGAGCACGTCAGTGCCCTGCCCGCTCGGGTACCCGTCCCACTGGCCGTACTGAGCGACCTTGGCAGCGCCGTCTTTGTAGACGGCGATCAAATGACGTGTTCCCATGTTTCGTTTGCCTCCTAAAGGCTTTGTTGGTTGGTAGTTCTACCCTACTCGGTACGCCCCGAAAGCGCAAGCATCTTTTGGACGACTTTCAGGGCATGTTCTGCCTCGTCCGCAGTCCACAGATCGAAGACCGTGTGGTGGGCGAATCCCCACTCCCAGCCAGAGAGCACGTCTTCTGACTCTCCGAGTCCGCGTTCCTCCCACTCGTCGCGGAACTCCGCAAGGCCACGATTGACCTCGGGGCGATCCTCGCGGAAGCTCGCATACTCTTGCGGGCCTTCCTCCGGCACATGGTACTCGAAGGCCGCGATGGTGTCTCGAATCGAGCGAGAAGTGTACATTACTCGAACGTCACCTTGCCCTGTTTGGTCCCCTGAGGGGTCCACTGCCAGAACTCGCCCTCTTCTCCGCGCCAGGTCATGTACGACTCCTGGGTGAAGAGGTCGGCAACTTCATCGATGAAAAGCTGCTCCTGCCCGGTCTTGTTGTCGTAGTAGTCGAGAGTCAGACCCTCCGGGGACTCCGTGACATCGAAGCCGACCATGCGGAAGACATCCGCAGCGCTCGTGACCGTCTGGTCGTAGTTCGGGTCCATCCACGAGAACCAGGATTCGGTCTTCCCGTTCGGCCCGTACGATCCACCGCGCTTCTCGACTCCCGGCTTGTGGTTCAGAGCTTTGAGCCGCGTGAGCGCCTCATCCAGCTTGTCAGCGGGGATGCGAGCGGTGCTTTCCTGCAAGATGACGTAGTAACCCATGATGCCCTCCTAAGGCGATTGGTTGATATTGCTACCTTACTACCGATTAGTCCAGTAGTCAAGCTCCGAGTTGAGCCGCGCGATTTCCTCTTTCGCATCCGCAAGCTCCTGCTCGACCGGCGCGAGCACGCGGCGCAACGCCTTAATGTGGCCGGGGTTGAGAGACGTGTCCGGTTTTCCCGTGTAAGCGTTCGCAAGCTCCTGGTCAGTTGCCATTGGACTTCTGCCCCAACTTGTACGCCCGTTCCGCAAGTACTCGAAGGGCCTCACGATCCATCGTCTCCGCAGCCTTGTCGATGTACTCCACCAGAATCTGCGAGTGCTTGTCAGCTTCGCTGGGTTCCGAATAGATCACCTCGACACTCACGGAGTTGAGGTTGAAAGCCCGCACCGCGCCCACATGGGTCAGGATGTCGAAGTTGGCATGTCCGGTCCAGCCGCGCTCTTGCAGAGCCTTACCGATTCCAAGCAGATTGCCTGCTCTGTCGGTAACACTGATCACGTCGCCTTCTTTGAATCGAAGGTTCGAGGGAGAGGGGTTCGGCATTACTGACACCCCGCGCATCCGTACTCATCCGCAGGGTCCTGCGGGGGCTCCGGGTAGTCGAGCACGTAATCATCCTCGCGGATGATCTGCTCCAAAGTCTTTGTGGGCATGTCTCTACCCTACACGTTCCGAGTCAGCATGTCAACATTCGGACGGTATGTGAACAGATATTGGTCCGAGTACCGGCCTCGATTGTAGGTACGGCAGCACGTACCGCAAGCCATGGCCTTGGAGGGACGGCGATCCTTGAAGGTGGTGTGCCCGTTGGGGCAGGTTCCCACCAGCTTCTTCGGCGGGGCGACAACCTTTGCCGCGTCTGCCGTACGCCGACCACTACCGCCCATAGCAAGGAACTTGCTCCGCCAGATGGGGCCGTGACCGGCCTTGCCACCAGCGAGCGCATGGGCGATTTCGTGAAGGATGGTGTCGAGAGTTTCTTCTTCGCTGTTCATCCGAGTGAGAGGCTCACTCAAGGATATACGGCGCACCGGGGCGAACTTGGTCAGTCCGAACCGGCTTACCGCACGGTCGAAACCGAATGTCCAGCCATCCGCAAGGAGGCCGTACGTGTTCATCTTGTCAAGAGCTAGGTCTTTGGCTTTGGTCAGGTCCATAAGTCCACCTTAGCAAAGACTTATCGAGAAAGCAAGTCCGCAGCGATAGCCGGAAGGACTGTGCCTTCCATCCACGCCTTGGCATCCTTACCGCCAGAGCCAAGAGTCTCGACGCCCTTGGCGTTGTTGTAGTACTTGCCGGTGAACTCGTTCTGCCAGCGAATGCGAATGTTCTTCGGGCCGAAGTACTCGTTGACCAGCCGCACGATCCAGAGCGCGTGGAGGTCACCGCAGCCCATCCCATCATCACCTTGGTAGCCGTACGCCGTGTCGAAGTTGAGCATGCCGAAGCTGAGCGGTGACTTGGCCTCGTACTTGAGCGTATCCTGCACGCTCTTGAGCGCCAGCGTCTCCGGCGTCTCGTTCTCGGTGACGAACTCGGAGTGCTTCTCGTAGAACTCGATCATGCCCGCGAACTCGTCATCGAGGTCGCTGATGCGGGAGAAGAGCTTGCCTTCGTTGTGCTGGATGGTCACGATGGCATCGAAGCCCTGACCGAGCACGTTACCGCGCCGCTTGGGCGAGACGGTAGTCTCCGGCTTGACCGTGAGCTTGAGCAGGTTCTTGTTCACCCAGTTGTGCAAGTCTTCCGCGTCGAACGGGGCGAGGATGTAGATGTTGGTCGAGAGAGTCATAGAACCACCTTACCGCGTCCGCACTCGACCCGCAAGTCTTCGCAGGTTTTTATGCGAACGCTCTCGCATGTTTTCCTGCGAACGCACACGGAAAAATGCGGCACCTCCGCGCAACGCAAAACGGGCAGCACTTCCGAAGAAGCACTGCCCGTTCTGGTGATCGGTCAGACCGTGGCCTGGAACTGCGCCATGACCTCTGCCGGGATGCGACCGCGCGCACCGAGCTTGATCTTGTTGGCCTTCGCCCAGGCGCGGGCCTGGCTGGCGACCGTCTCGACCGGCTGAGCGGCCTTCGGGGTCTTGCGGAGGCGGTAGGTGACGCCCTTCGAGGTGCCGACCGTGCCGACCGTGAGGTTCACGTCGTTGGCGCTGAACGCGCGCCGCACGGCGTTGATGACCTCGGTGGAGGTCGGGGTGTCGGAGAGGTTCTCGACGGAAATCAGAATCTTGGACATGTGTTCGGTGTTACCTTTCGTTTGGGTTGGTGTTGCTCTGTAATACATAACTTACTCTTCACAGATGCAAGTGTCAATACCCAATCCAAACTTTTTTGAAAAAGGTTTCCGGGGCCGGGAATGGCTATGCGGGACGGCAAAGCCTACTGAGTCCCGGCCCCGAAGTCTACCGGCTCGCAGCGTTGAGAGCCTTGATGCATGCCTGCCCGATGGCGTCAGCCGCAGCCGTGACGTTCTCGCCTACGACCACCTGGTGGGCACCAGTCTTTTCGCAGATGCCCTGCACCACATAAGAATCCTTGTTGTCCAGCCAAATCACAGCCACACCGTTATCGCGGCAAGCTGACAGGTGCTTGATACAGGCTTCAAGCTGTCCTGACCCACCGTACTGGCCGTCAGAGCAAACCACAAGTAGCCGTGCACCGTCTCCGTTCAGCAGGTTGAGAGCACCGTCAAGCGCTCGGAATCCCTTGTTGAACTCCTCCACACCGTCAGCCGCATCATACACGTCAACAGTCTTCTGGACTTCCTTCGGCTTTAGAGTCGGAAAGACATCCGCGCCAAAGTACACGGTTGCTGCTGTGCCGTTGATTCGACGTACTGCTTCAGCTATGACCCATGAGGCCACACTGACCGGTTCCATAGCGTAGCTCATTGAGCCGCTAATGTCACACATTATGCCAACGGTCAGGTTCGGGTCCTCAACGTGGTGCCGTTGCTTGTACTTCCACGGTTGAACTCTAGCGGTGCCTCCGCGCTTGTGCACAGCGGTTGCCTGCATGGCTTGATTCGTCCGCAGCCGTCCGGGAGGGAACTCGCTCACGGTCGGAGTCATCATACGGTCACGGTATCGCGCTTTCTTCATGGCTTCTGCGATGGTATTGGCCGTGGCCCGCTCGGCACCGTTGGGCTCTCGTGACTTGATCTTCGTGCTCCGCGAGCGCCCGGTCTCGCCGTTGCTGAACTGGAAGGTCTTCTGGGCCTGGCGCTTGTTTTCGTTCTGCTCAGCCCGTTGCTCCTCGCGCTCGCGCTCTGCGGCTTGAGCCTTCTCTTTCATCCGCAGTTGGTTGATCATATCGTCAACGTCGAAGCTGCTTTCCTTCTCGTCCTCCTGCATGGCCTGGATCATCTTGTCGAGAAGGTCTCCGGGATCGAACCCGGGTTGGCTTTTGCCACCTTCGCCCGGTTCACCGTTCTTCTCTTGATCCTCGGCCTGCTCTTGCTTGGACCGTTCCTCGATGAGGTCATTGAATTCAATTGACAGTTCGAGCATGCGGTCATAGCCCTTGACGGTATCGAGCGTCAGGAACTCGCGCCAGATGACTCGAAGCTTCTCTAGCAATTCCTTGCCAAGAACTTCAACCAAATACTTCTTGATCTTCTTGACATCGCTCTTATCGAGCACACCCGCATCGACTCGGCCTAGGCTGAGGATAGCCGTATGCGCGGCTTGATACGCTCGGGTCTGCTTCTTGAGTTGCTCGGCGTCTTCAATGACATCCGCAAGCACGATGCCCAATGCACATGCTCGCAGGAACTCGCGGTTCTCCGGAAGCTCGTACACAGCCAAGCCCTCGATGCGCGGTTCCTCCATGAGGGTGAACCAGTGATGCTCATTGGGGTTGAGGCTGGATGTCATGATGATCTGGAGGCTGGAGTACTTGGCGTGGTACGCCTCGTGCAGGATCGCACCGACAGCCTTGGGCCAGTCGAAGTGCGTAGCTCGGTCGGTAAAGTCTCCGATGAGAGCCGGGTTGACGAACTCGCCAAACGCCGGAAGGATGTCCACCTCAATGCTGGCGGTCAGCGGGTAGTAACACGCTGCCGGGTTCTCTTTCGTGCCAGGGTAGACCGTGGCCAGAAGATCGTTACGCCGGGACCAGGTGTTCACCAGCTTCTGAACCTGACCGTTGACCGCAACCCACGGCACAGGAACTACATGCCCTGTCGGCTTTTTGGTAGCGGTATCGAAGTGGCCCATCGTAATCCAATCTTACATGAGTGTGGGTCAGGGTGTCAACGACCAACCACAGGGACACCCTGACCCACGGAGCGGTAGGAGTCCGCTCAGATACGGGCCTCGATTGCTACCGGGTGTCCGTACAGATTTGCCAACGCTTGCTTGAGAATATCACGCGCTTCGACCGGTGCAGCAGCGATCAGGTTCTGAACGGCAAAGACCTCACCGAACTCTTCCTTCACGTCTCGGAAAGCCAGAAGCTCTCGCATCTGCGGTGCCCAGTCAAGCTCGCGCATTTCAACCCGTGAATTCAGGTTGCGAGCGACATTGACGATTTCCTCTTGAACTCCGAGTTTCAATTCCGCCAGCTTGAAGTCGGTCGTGACCTCAACGTGAATCGGGAACCGAGAGAGCAGAGCTTCAGAGAGGTTGACGCCGGGAGCATTGGGGTTTGTCGCGCCGATGATGTAGAAACCGTCCGCAGCCTTGACGACTCCGATTTCCGGGTTCAATGTCACGACCAATTCCGCACGACCGTCCATCAGTCCGTACAGGATCGTGAGCACCTTCGGGTCGGCCACGCCAATCTCATCCAACAGGATCGGCTTGCCTTCCTTGACGGCGCGAAGCAGCGGTCCATCTACCCAGCGGTACTCACTCACCGGGTCAGGGACGAACTGGCCGATCAGGGCAAGCTCGTCGGTGTCGCCGGTCAGAACGACCGTGATCAGGTCCTCACCGAACGCGGCCTCGACCAGAGCAGTCTTACCGGTGCCTGGAGGGCCGTACATGAAGATCGGCATGCGCTTGTTGCGCCCGCGAATGCACACCTCGATGTCGAGTGGTGCGTTCTTCTCGCTACCGTACGGACGTGCGAAGTAGATGTCACCGTTGGGACGGATGTACTCAATTTGCTTGTCCACGGTCTCTTCCAGAAGGTCTTCGTCAGCAGGCTTGCCTTTCGCCCGTCCCTCTAGTTTACCGCCATTCGAGATTACCTCTTCGAGGTAGTCATGCGCGTAGTGGATCATCGACTCCGCGCCGATGGCCAACAGAAGCTCGGGAAGCTCGGGCCAGCCGTTAGAGGCTCGGAAGACCGTGCTGTAGTTGGGGTCGGATTTCACAGACGCGACCGCATCGCGCCAGGCTGTAGTTCCGTTAGTCATCAGACGCCCTTCTTCTTCGGCAGGGGCGGGAAGCCGTTCTTGTCACGGAGCTTGTTGACGCGGCTGATCAAATCCTTGGGTGAGACGTTCGCGTCCAGGTCCACCGCATCCAGTTCGGAGACCTCGAAGACCAGCGGCACCTCTCGCGGCACCCAGCCCCAGACGAGCATTCCGTCTAGGCCAGCGCCAGCCTTCTCGTACACGGTCTTGGCACGAGTCAAAGCTTCAGCGGTGCTAGCCGAACGAACGAAGTCCTTGTCCGCATTCAGACGCGGGAACTGATCATCCGCTGCAACAGCGGTGTACTCAGGGGTCCAGCGGCTTTGCGGGTTCTCCGGGCGAATCTGTCGGGACCAAGCCGAGTACGGCACGATCTTACCGTGCAGTTGTGTGTCACCAATGATGATGACCTGTGCCACCGTTTCCGGTGCATCAGTTTTTGTGAATTCCAAATACAGCCCGTGGCTGGGCATCCGAGTCTCCTATTCGTCGGGGTCGTTATGCCCACTCTACGCGGAGACGGTTTGGCTGTCAAGCTCCAAATACTGGCCCAAAGCACGTTTCGCACAGAAGACGAACAACACTCTCTCCGAGGACGATGGCCATCGGTGTGTAGCTGTCTGACTTTTCCGTGTGGAATCCCACCAGCCGTCCGCAATGCGAGCAGTGGCTCAAGTACGTAGCGGCTTCCGGAATGCCAGACGCCTTGTATGATCGCGCTTCGTCTGCCGTGCTCGACAAGTGGATTTCTAAGTGCTTTTCCATGGAATGGAATCTATCACACTTTTAGAGCTTGATTGGTTGCCAACCGCACTCGGTGAGGAGCGGTGTGTGCCCGCACGTCAAATTGAATGTGATCACCGATTCCGGGGCCAGCATCCGCATGGCATTGATCACCACGTAGTGCTTCTGGCATACGGTCTCGCGGCCTTCACCGCACGGACACATCAGGAGCCAGACGGCTTCCTCAGCACAGTCTTCGTAGCTGCACGGGACTTCCGGGGTCCACTCAAAAGCGGTGAGGTCTTCAACCTCTGTCTCGCCTGCGGTCATGGTCACCGGGCTAGCATACTCGCTCGGTTACTCGGTGTCAACCCGGAAGCGGAAGTACTTCTCGTCGGTCGCCTTCGCCAGGTTCTGGATCGTACGGTCGGTCACGATGCCTCTGCCGGTAAGCTCACCGGATGCGCGCTGGAAGGTGGCGGTGGCGGCTTGAGTGATGCGGTCGAACTTACCGCGCTCCATCCCGGTTGCGCCGTTGACCTCGTGCAGAGCTAGCTGCCACGAAATCGTAGCCTTGCTGGTCTTGCCTGGCTGAAGCTGGCTCACGCGGAAAAATGGTGCAGTGCTGGCTCTGTCCGTTTTTTCCGTGCGGTAGGCCGGTCGCGCGAAACCGACAACCTCGGGAGCGGTTCGGACACGCTGGTACACACCGTCAGCGCTTTGCGGTCCCATCGGCTTACCGGACTCGGTTTGGCCTTCCACGGTCATGAACACGCCGTCTGTCTTAAACCGCGAAACATCCGTGACAAGTCCAACGTGCGGTTGCGAGAAGGTTCCGTCTGTACTAAATCCGAAGAAAGCGATATCGCCTACGCGAGGCTTGTGGTACAAGCGGTTGCGCCGGATGTACTCGGACAGCGCTGCTGTGGTGCCGGTCATGTGGGGCTCGCCGGTTACGCCGTTGCGCTGGAAGACGGTCTGGATGAACGAGCCTGCCCACGCTGAGCCGTTGTAGCCGGTGGCGCTTCCAAAGTCTGAGACTTTCTGCTGCAATGATCGGTAGCCCTCGAAGCTGACCGCATCCTGCACGGTAGCCGTTAGGAGGGTGTTTGTCATGGGGCTATCTTACACGCTAAGTGCGTCTATTGTCTCAACTAGCCGTTCGGCTTCTGCCGCAAGAATTGAAATCCGCATCCACTCGTTGCGGGTGGCGGTGTTGCGGAGGTCATCGTTCATGTGCTGCAACAGTAGCGCAGCTTGGTCTCGGATCGCAAGAGCTTCTTCGCTAGTCATCTTCGACCACCACCGCATCGATAACTACTTCGTCCTCATCCGGTTCTCCGGCGCTGGCCTGCATTTCGATGATCTTCTGCTTTTGAAGAGCACCTTCACGCAAACGGTCGAGACGTTCAGCAACAATGTCTCCGGCGCTACGAGTAACGGTCACGGTTGTATTCACATCAATACCCTGGCGAATACCCGCACGGTCGAGGATGTCTCGCGCTGCTCCGAGCATGACGGAATCGGAGTCTGCATTCTGCATGAGGTCCGCGAGCTTATCGACCGCGTTCATGGCCTCGGACTCTAGGCGGCGTCGAGCCTGTGCCAGGGAGTGCGGTCGGTTCGGGTCTTCGCCGGATCGCTGAGCTACGTGGAGACGGCAAAAGTCTCCATAGTTCGCAGTGCCATTAGTCCACATTAGACAACGGTGTCCGTCAACCTTGATCGCGGAGCAACGCTGTGGGGGACCAATGAGGGTCGGTCGCCAGCCGGGTACGGTCTTGCGCTTCTCGGCAACTTCGCGCCAGTTCTTTGTGGCGGATAGAACCCACGCGGGTACGGCATCCGTGCTACTCGGATCGGTCAGCAGACGCATTCCGGTGATGTAGTCGGAGTCAATGTTGCGAGTATCGGTTAGGAGGAAGGTCTTGTTCCCGGCAGCGAGAACGGCTGCACGCATTGATTCGGAAATGACCTGGATGTAGCCGGTGTCTTCACCGAGGGAGTTGTAGACCGGCTGGAACCGTCCGGAGTTTTCACGAATGATTCGACGGTTTTCGGAGGTGTCCAGGCAGGTGCCCTTGTCTACCTCTTCGATGCCCCATGCGCCCAGATCGGGTAGGAGACTGACGGGAGCATCAATCTCTAGTGGGGAGTCATTAGTCTCCATATACACAATTTAAATCATGATACGGTGGGCTATTTGACCGCCAAATCACCTAGACAGCTAGATTTTCCATTAGGAAGACATTTTTTGTCAGGTATTTGCACGCTTTTGAGTTGTAAAACCTTCTATTAGAAAACTGATTTGAAATCAGGCTCCTGGAAGACCAGTCACGGTCTTAGGCGGGTACTGTCCGATGAGAGTGTTACGAGCGATCCACGAATACGCCTCGTCAGCCAGACGCTTCACATCGTCACTGGTCATGATGACTTCTCCGAGGCGCAAAGAAGCAACGGTCAACACCTTATGTTCTCGACTCCACACTGTGGTGTAGTAGTATGCCTTTTCGGTGCGCTTGAAAAACTTTAGCCATTGAAAAGGAAACTGGTAACTAGCCGGAACATCTTTCATTTCGGTGGTGGTGACTTCATCGAAAGGAAACTCCGAATAGCCAACAGCCTGATATGGACGGTCGTGGTAGGGCTTTTGATTCACAGTGGTCGAAGTATATACTTCTTCTACCGTTGTGTCAACAATACCTACAGCGGTGTCTCGTACCTCGAACGCTTGGCCTTTCGGTAGCTTAGGCAGACCGGTCGCCGGGTCAGTCGGGTAGATGGACTTGAAAGTCATCGTCTTGCGGCCTTTCCATTCGGCTTGTATACTCCACCGAAACGCAAGCGGTCACGCGCCCAACGGCGGACGCGAAGCCAGCGATAGTTTTTGATCGATGTATAGATGCTCTTTATCAGGGCTATCACTAGCACAGCGACATAGAGTCCGATCAGGAAGAGAAGAATGTCCATCAACTACTCGACAGCTTTTTCGGAGGATAGTCGCCGTACAGTGACTTTGCAACCGTGTCTGCCGTCCAGGCGAGGAACACGATGGTCGCCCACTCCACTAGGTTTTCAGGCGACACGTCACCGTCCGGAAGATTCTCCACGTAGTAGTCATTGAACTCGGCGCGGATTCTCTTCGTCCGGAAGTACAGAGTCGTGTAGTCTTTCGGGAAGAAACGCTTATCTTCCTTTTCCGTGGAATACCGCGTTTCAACCTCGGCGTAATCCCCGTCGCGCTTGAAACGTTCAGCCCAGTCGAGCATGTGCTGGCTGGGCTTCATGCCCACGGTTCGTTCCTGAGCAACCCAGTCACCGAACTCTTCATCGATCTTCATGATCCGAACGCTTCTCTCAAAGACGCGCCAGAAGTGTCCTTCGGGCAGCGCCGGAAGTCCGGTTGCTGGATCAATCTCGACCTCGACGGTCTTGACGAGCTTGGGAGCGTCAGTGAGCTTCTTAGTGACCATGTGTCTACCCTACTAGCTCTTGGCCGCAGATGCAAGCTTTTCAAGGAAGAGGGCGTCAGCCTCTTTCTGAGAGTGAGCCTTGACATCCGAATACACGGTCACACCGGCAAGCACCTTCTGAACGCGGAAGTTGCGCTCACGTCCGGGCACGCCGATTTCCGACAAGATCGTGTCAAAGGTGCCGCAGTAGCGAGACTTCTCAGCGTACTTGGCCACGTCACCCCAGAACCACTTGAGTCCTTCCGCGTTCGGGTCGATTGCCCCAGCGGTCTTCGGAACCTGGAACAGCGGGCGAGGCTTCGGCTTGGCATCTTCGATTGCCTTCTTGCGCGCCTTCTCGGCGTCGATAGCTGCCTGATCCCACGCCTCGTTGTTCGGAGTGCGGAGAGCAGTGCGGCGTACGTTGTAGGAAGCGTATCCGTTTCCGCCCCAGGAGCGCTTGATTGGAATACGCACAGTGATGGTCTCGCGGTTGACGCGGGTCACCTCGGCAGTGTCTGCCTGACGGAAGGCATGGCTTGAACCATAGCCACTGGCCGAAGAGCCTGTAGTCGAACTAGCGAACGTGACCGTCTGGCCCTTGGTGAAGTCTGTCACTTTGAATCCTTCTTTCCGATTTCCTTGCGCAACAGTGCGCGTTGCTTGGTGGCACCGGTCGGGCCAACCTGGCTGTCGATACGAACGAGCTTCTGCTCAGGAGTCAGCTTGTCGTAAGCTGCCTGGCGCTCTTCGGCCTCTGCGCGGTGGCGGGCCTTGGTGGCTTTGTTGTTCAGGTTCTTAGGCATGGTTCCAACCTAGTCCATCACTACTGTAGTGTCAAGTGTTGTTTTCACCGTCAGGATTTCAATCCGAACGTTCTTCCAACGGTAGCCATAGATGCCCTCGAAGCGGTGATTCCACTCAGGCTCAGTGACATTGCCGATTCGGTCCCCGAACATGTCAAGAAACCGACGAATATCTGCATCCTCGTTAGACGCCGAAAGTTCCCACCGGTTATTAAATCGAACCTCTGTCTCGCCCCACTCAGTAAGCGAGATTTTAGGTGTATATTCGTGCGTCACTTGGATGTAACGCTTGACTCCGGGCTGAATGCTGTCGATCATCAGTAACTATCCGTGGTTTCCAGCAGAACCATGAACCCCTTGATACAGGCGAGTCCGATGGTAATCAGCACGATTCCCAAGAAAATCCAGCCGTATTCGGTTGACACGAAAGCTCCGACGATAGCCAGGAGGCCCATGATAAGACCACCAATGATCCCAACAGCCAGAAGGACGAAGCCCCACGCCTTGGCGAGCCAAAGCAGAATGGACGCGGCTGTTTCGTGGCGATCCTCGAACTCCGACCACAGTTCTGCGAGAGTCGGTTTTTCTGTCGTGTTAGTCATGGCGTCAGGCTATCAGCATGTGAGGTAGATGTCAACACCTACGGTGCAGGAATCACGCAATCTCCATCGCGGTTCAATTCACCATGCTTTTCATAGCATGACACTACGAGGTGCTGGTAGCCAGGACTGTACAAGTAGTTCTGCTTGACAACCAATGAAAATACCACCAAGAACATGAATCCAAGGAACACAGCCACGATTACGCCCAAAATAGCGTAGTGAACGTCTTTGATCTGGATTTCTTTGAGAGTTGGCTCGGTCAATGCTTCTTGTCCTTATTGAGTGGGTGATCCCAATCGCAGGAAATCGCGTTGGCGTAGTTGTCACGGATGCATCGGATAATGTCGCCGTTTCTCATCACCTTATGAAACTCAATCTCAGTGGTGTAGACATTAGACGGTGCAGGAAACTCTGTGACGGTCGGGTCGTTGTTGGTCGTCCCAGCGGTGGCGGCACAGCCGGTCAGCCCTGCAAAGAGAGCCGCCCCCAGCAGTACCGCAGCAGTGCGCTTCATTTGCCCGACTTTGGCGGAAGGTTTGGATAGCGGAAGATGCATCCACCGTTGTAGGAGGTGCCTGGGAGGTCTGATCCGTAGATGTAAGTTCCTCCCGCGTCATGGCACGCCACGATGTACTTGGCCTCGGCCACGCTACCGTGCGCAGGAACGTCCCAGTCTGAACAGCCGGAAAGTCCGAGCAGCAAGAGGGCCGCAGCCGGAATTGCGATTAGCTTCTTCATGATTAGTCTTCCTGATCTGCGATGACGAATTGCAACAAGTTGGCAATCTCGACTAGATCGGCCTTTGAATACGACATGCGTCCTCCGCCCATTTCGGGGAGTCGGAAGACACCAGAGTCTGGATTCTGCACGTACCAGACCGAACTGTCGCTGTAATATGTGTTGTTTGTCACCTTTTTAGCCACGGGTTGCCGCCTTCGAGTCGTAGTAGTCTCCTACACCATAGCGGTTGTAGGTGGTTTCGTCAACATCGACCCAACCGTGATCATCCTTCGAAGCGTACAGGTCGAATTCCCACGAAGCGGGCTCGTATTCAGGTACGTAGATGCAACCACCCTTAGGCTGTGCAATGCACATGTTGTAGTAGTAAGCCGGGTTGTACTGCTTGTCGTGGATGATGCCATGACTCGGGGCACCGCAGGCGGTGAGCGCGAGGGTGAGGACAGCCAGGACCGGAACAAGAGCAAGCGCGCGCTTCATTACATCTTCTCCATTCGCTTCATGGTTGTCTTACGGAATGGAGGCAGGAACACCAGCCACGTCCAAAATCGCTTGTACGCCGGAACGGTTCGCCACGACTTGCGGCCATTGCCGTTCACCTGATCTAGCCGTTTCAGCAAGATCAACGCTTCATTGGCAACGATGATGTCAGGTGCATTCAAATCGTTGGCATCCACAAACCGGCGCATGCGCTCTTTGCTGTTGCGCAGCAGAGTCTCCGAGTCAGTCATAGCAGCAGCCTACTTCTTCCGATCGATCTTGTCAAGCTTCTCTTTCAGAATCTTCATGCTCTTTTCGGCACGAATGATCTTCTTTACCGCAGCATCAAGCTGCTTGTTGTTCTTGATCCGCTGTGCCACCTGGGCATCATTGAGGAACAGCTTGCGCTGTCGCTTCAAATACGAGAGACGGTATCGGATCGTCTGCTCGCGGTTCTTGAACTTCATCGTTCCTCAATCTGGTCTGCCAAGTCTCGCATCCGTGACGCAGCAACATGACGCATAGACGTGAACGCAGCCTTGATCTGCTGACCTTGGGCGTCCACGAGGAGCGCTCCGATGTGCGCGTACCAAGCTTCGAAGCTTTCGTAGTCGGTTTCGCGTCGGAATGTCTCTCCGCACTTACACAACCAAAGGTTTAGGTACTCGATGGGATGGTCTCGGAGGACGGTGTTGGCGTCTGGCGTACCAGCCATTACTTGGCCTTAGAGCCAGCAAACGCCGTTCCGCCCGCGAAGAGCAGAATCCAGAAGAAAGGCCAGAAAGGAGCAGGCTGGCCAGCAGCCAGATACTTAGCGATGTCATTGACGTTGAGCATCACGACATAGGCGTCCAGCGCCAGGAGGGCAAAGCCCAGAACCAGGAGCAGGAGGAACAAGAAAAATGCACCGATTGCGTTCATGTCTGTAGCCTACCTCTAGTCAAACAGTAAGTCAAGCCAGAAGTCTCTACGTTCCAGCTTCTGCTCTCGCTTCATTTTGAGTACGTTGATTTCAGTCTCTATCCGAATCTTCTCAGCCTCCGGGGAGGGAAAACCTCTAGAAACCATGCGCTGCTCTTTCGGCAACGAGGCCAGACGTAGCTCGCCTTCGAGGCGGAGAATCTTGCGGTCAATCTGGTTGATTGTCATTGAATACACCCTTCTTGATATCCGAAATATCTAGGAATAAGTTGACCGAACGGTGTAAATCGACTACTCCGAAGATGATGAGCACAAAGACCAGCACCGCACTGAACCCGCTGACGGGCGGAACGAGATTCCATGCCGCTAGGCCAAAATCAATGACGAAGAACGCTAGTTTTTGCCACGCCAATCGGCGCATGCTCTGAAGTATTGCCTTAGTATCCACCGGTTTCCATTTCTATCGTGTTTTGCCAAAAATTCAGCATCCGTTGCTGAGCGATTTCGAATGGCTCGTTGAAATCCCACTCGGCAATCAATAACTTATTTGCATTACCAGAAGCGTAGTACGTCATGTTCATGCTGGACGGTGTGTCCATGACGTATCGACGCCAGAACATCAAAGTTCCTTCGCTCAATTCCTTTTCTGCTTGAACGATAAGTAGCTTTGTTGTGGTGAGAATTCGATAATCGGTCGGAACGATGACTGGAAACAGACTCGCTACATCCTTTAGTACCCGTCTGGGTAGCTGTGGCGCAGCGGCTACAAATGAGTCCGTGTAGTTCACGGTTCCTCCATCGGCAGCTATCACCGAATACCATACGTCGCGGGACATCCTACTCCTCATCCGATCCGAGAGTCATTCTCTGCCACGATGACATGATCATTTCATAGCGCGGTTCCAGGTTGTAGTCCGATGTCCGGACATCCCAATTGAATATGTCTGTCTTAGTCGCACCTACAACCTTGTGGTACAGCGCTGCTGATATGGGAGAAATACCTCGGAAGGTGAGGCGGAAAAATACTAACTCTCTGCTCTTCCCTCTCGCACCCTTTCGGGCCGTAGCTGTAACTATCGGAGACCCTGGAGTAACGCAGAAGTTCGTGAATCTAATTGTTGGCGTAAACACCGACAGATGGTCCAACACTCTAGAAGGGAACTCTTTCATAGCGAGATAGAAGTCAGCGGTATTGTAGAACACGCGACCTTGATACTCGTCTCGACGCCATCCCTCGGCTTCTAGATCAGTCATGATGACCCCACCAGCAGTGCCCAGTAGGTCGCCTGTAGTGGGCCAACCTCTCGGATGAACGCAGTAGGCTCCATCTGAACATCTGAGCCCATGAGCAGTTTGTAGCTAGAAGACGGGTCAGAAGTGCTTATCTGCGAAACTAACATCCCGGTGTCTCCGTAGAACCAAACTGCCCATTCTTCAAAGAAAATGCGGCGCGATACTCTCAGTACTCGATCCCAGGGAGCCGAGCCTAGTTCCAATTCGGCACGGTCAAACACCACTGTCGGGGATAAAAATGCCAGCACTTCTTGAGCATAGGTGGACGGCATCTTTGCCGCCAAGTCCATTGCTGTTCCGTAACTCATAGTCCCGTCATTTCTGCCCAAAGGTCAAGAATCTCGGCCATGTTCTGCATGATGTCATCGTAGGTTGCCCAGACTCTCGCCCAGCTTACCCCTTCACTGGTCAGTGCGTCAATACGTAGTTCTGCTTTGTTGGCCAGGGTAAACAGCACAGAGCACTGCATGGTTATGAATTTGTTGCCTATCCGGGGACGGCGTACGGAGTACGTCAGGTCTCCATTATTCGATGACCAGATTTCAAAATGAATTGTCGGAGACAGAGCAGTAAATATTTCTATTGCATGCACATGTCCGATAGACCAGGGAACCGAATCTCCTGTCACCACATGTAGGGTGCCGTCTGTTACTTCCATCCTGTCATTTCCTCCCAGTAGCGAAGCACCGGTCCAAGCATGATCTTTATTCCTCGAAGAGACATATTATTGGCAGTTTCAGACAGCATTCCTTCTGAGTTAGGTCCGACCTCAATCATCTGGAATCCGTCCACAGTTCCATTGCGAAACACCACATAAAACTCCAGGTCGTGGCCTTTCAAAGACACCACTCGGCATGGTCGAGAAGCGGCAAATTGAAGACTACCTGTGCCATAATCCCGCACCCATGGGAGAGGGATGGTGGGAGCTATCTCAGCAAGTAGCTTGACAGCCTCGCTATCTTCTCCGAATCGAAGAGCAACATATCGGCTGGCTGATATGGTGATCCGGGAGTAGTCACTAGGAATCATCAGTCTGATCCCACCCAATGTGCCCAGTAGTCAATTGCTGCCCCTACCACTTTGTGTCGAAGCGAGGCGTCCTGTTCTGACCACCATTTCAGAATCAGGTTACTATGTGGCCCTCCTGGACCAGGTGTGAAACGAAACAACTGAACGGACTCAATTTTTCCGCTATATGCGATTTTCACCCAAAATTCAAGATGCGTTCCTGCTTCGGGCTTCACCGTACGGTTCACTGGCATGTAGGTGGCAAAGTTGTAGACAGTCTGGTTGTCCGTGGTGAACCCATCAAGGAGGATTGTTGGCGCAATCGCAGACAGAAGCTCTACTCCCTCGTTGTAGGCACCAGCCTTGTCAAGCAGTAGCTCAGACGGGCCGTATCTCCAAAACGCTGTGTATCCGCCCGGGATCAATCTACACCTACCTTCGACAGCCAGATAATCAAATCGACATCTAGGTATTGTTCAATGTTTGGTACGCCCAGTCGGACAGCCTCTTCTACTTTCAAACCGTCAATAATGTAGTAGATGTCACTTCTGCCGTCATACCAAGAACCCGGTATGGGAAGTTGGATTGACCAGTGATACGTTTGCACTCCTCGCTGGACTATGCTTTCGAATGCAACCAACGAGTTTGTGCGAACAATTTTGTGGAACACTACTGAAGGAAATAGCGATGCAATGATTCTACCGGAAGGTCCGGGAAGAACTCCATAGGAGATATCTGCGACGTTGTTCATTTCACACCCACCATTCTCGACCAGACATCGATTTGCTCAGTCAAGTTCTCCCAGATTGTAATGACGCCCTTAGACTCAGGCACCAAATATTGAATCTCGTTCTTCTCGTCACGAACTATGTAGATTCCTGATTTGTCTACGAATGTGGTGGGTGTTCCTATTGCCAATTCAAAATACCAAACCACATCAGCAGTCGATTCGAGTTTGACTACTTGCTCCAAGACAAGGTACTGCCCACCAGTTACCACATGTATTTCGTTGAAATGTGCAGTCGGAGACACAGCCGCCACTATCTCTTGACGGCTCTTCGAGAGTAGTTCCATCGCGTCTCGAAGCATCATGTGGGTAACCCTACGTAGTGCTGCCAGAGGTCAGCAACTTCCTGTGAAGTAGGAGCTTCCCTATTCGGAGGGAACGCCTCATAGGCGAGGAGGCTCACTGTCTGCTTGGAGCTTGATCCCCACTCATCACGAGTGATTGCGATAGTTGCAATCTTGCCGTTTCTCGAAACAACCATCCGGAACCGACAAAACAGAGTTCCGCCCGAAAGGTTAAACATCGGTCTTTCGGCTGTAATTTCAGTGAAGTCAGGATATTGCGTGTACTTATCTGGTGCAATGACTGGAGCTACCTCGCCCAAGAACCGAAACCCCTCATGATAGGCAAGGGAGTCCTCAAACAGCATACGAGCGGCAGAGTCCTTCATAGCCTCAGCCTACCATTCAGACTAGGAAACAGCAAGAGCCGGTTCCACCGAATAGCAGAACCGGCCCTTGCGTATGCAACTCACCGAAAGGGGCACCAGCCCCGCATTACCCAACGGTCAGAGTCTAGCACGCTAGCTCTCACTTTGCACGGGTAGCCTTTTTGTTCGGGTTTTCGATCTTCAATAACTCCCAGTGACGACGCCGAGAACGACGACACTGCGAACAAGAACACCACGGATATGTGTTCGCCTTTGCAGAGTTACAGGCCCTACAAGCCATGTTGATGTTCCATCGAACGTCCAGACCGCCTAGTGCCCGAGGCACGATGTGCTCTCGGGTTCGGGTCAGAACGGTGATGGGCTTGTGACACAGGTGGCAAGTGAAATCATCCGTGACGCATTCTTCTTCGGGCGTCAATATTCGGCTCATGATTCCTCCGTCCTATGCCGGTGCATTGATGCGTATGTGCAAACAGTCCTGTTCTTCATAGCGACATCCTACTCCACTTGCGTCTAAGTTACAAGTCCTTGGCATGGTTGGATGCCACGATCCACGAGTTAGTAGCATCGAACATTTCCTGGAAAGTAGCTACTTCCATCCGGGCATTAGCTGGTACTCCGACAGCTAGCGACAACATCCACATGGTCTTTGCCAGTCGAATGTCTCGCGGACTCATCATGAGGTCCATCACCTGTTCAGCAGGCATATCGTGCAAAGCAATCGCCTTCACGATATCCTCACCGATCTTCACGTCTACCGGCTGAAATCCGAGCAGCGAAGAATCATCCGGGTCTTCCCCGGACAAATCAAAACCGCTAATAATCTCATGAGCCATATGGCTATTCTACATCTTCATAACCAGGTGCCATGCCGGTTTGACGCTTACCCCAACGGTGTCTACGGTTTGGTTTTGTAGGCCAAAGGTAGTCGTAAAGCCCTGGCTCTCCGACAGCAGCTACAATCTTTTGAAATGCGCCTTCGGTCAAGCCGTTGTGCCAGGCAACTGTTTGCCCAGCTTTATCGGTCCATAGTGAGTATTCAATCGCTGCAAGACGAGGAAGCATGGTCGATCCAACCACTGGAGTAGACAACAAGATGCCTCGAAGTTGCTCGCTTTCTGAGGGTGAGAGTTTCTGTCCTTCTCGGTTCAAATACCGGCCATTCTTGTAGAAGAACTGGTTATCGATTCGTTCAGGTAGATCAAACACTTGTGAACAATGTCCCCTCTATTGCCCGCTTATAGCAAGCCTCGCAAAGCAGGTAGTTGCGTTGAGTAGGTTCTTCTGCCACCATTTTATCTGAATTGATTGGAACTGGTCCGACATTCTCAGTTGACCCGCAGGAGTCACAAACCCATCCGGTAGCTGGGATCGGTTCAACACTCGAAGCCTTGTCAATCGAGTGCAGAATGCCCTTGAACAGTGCGTGTCCGTTGTAGGCACCTGTGGTCTTGAAGGTGAAGTTCCGGGTATCTCTGGTCTTTACCACTGCTCGGAACTCTGTGCACGGGCACATCTGTCGAAGAGGAAAACACTTCTCTTCCCCTCGATTTCGGAATGTAGCGTGTACTGCGGACGTGCTCTTAGCATGCGAGGTATGTGCTCGTGCTGCGTGTCCACAAATGCAGATTTCCGGATTGTTCTTTCGATCCTCTGCTGTCTGCATAATGCTCTTTCGGACCTCTTCTGGGTCCAATGGGATTGAGTCTAGAAAAGACATTTCACCTTACCAATCACTCTTCATTCTAACTAAAGACATCATTTCAATATATTAACTATTCACTCCCCAGTAGCTACTAACTACTAATGTCATATTCTAGCTACGTAGCAGTGAATAGTTAATATACTTATATAGAAGAGAGATACTAGAGCAGTTTTGATCGGTTTTGACACTTTTTCTGTCCGACCCTCGACTGCTCACTCTAGTATCTCCATTCGCTACCTTACCAACGATTTTCATCACTTTGTCAAATTTTGCTCTTGACAAGTTGCTTTTCAGGCCGTCTTCATCATGTAACTATGTAACTACCTAAAAGCACAGTTACATAGTACCACTTTTTAGTTCACTAGTGTTGATAGTCGGAGTTTTGGCGTTTGACCAGTTTGTCATTATATTTATACTTATACTCACATATAAGTACATTATTCCCGATAACAGTATTTGCACCCGACATTAGGTCCCCCGCCTCCGCCGCCTAACAAGAGAATACCCTGGAGACACCCTGGGATACATTGTGTCTGTAAAGGAGACAAAAAGGAGAACTTATGTCTCACTTATTTTGCGGGCCAGGCCCAAACGCCAACTTCTTCTGCTTGCAATACAGCGATCATGCTTAGCGCACCAAGGGTTGCCACTGCCTTCTGTTCTTTGGTAAAGAAGCTGCCAGAAGTAGTACGGAACTGATCTTCTGCAAGAAGGATTGCACTATCAACCAAGGGCTCACGATCCGGCAGACGGTGCGAGTGTGGGAACAGGTTCTCAGACATCTGCTGCCACACGCCGCCAGGCATGCTAAAGCCTCCGGTTTCTCCGGTTGTCTTGTTCACCCACTGTACTCGAACGAAGGCGTGATAGATGTGCCGCCCTAGGCTTGCGTCATAGATAGGAACGCTGGTGAAAGAGGCTGTCCAGTAGTTGCCCCAGAGGTCCGCCTGACTAGCGATTGCGGTTGTAGCAATCTCGTCTACAAGAACCTTATCCATGGATTCAAACGGAGGAATCGGCTGCTTTTCCGACATCTTTCTTCTCCTTTTTCTTCACGGCTGTTGACTCTTTGACCTTGCCTGGATGTGTTAGCTCCCAAAGCAGGTAGCACATTCGCCCAATAAGAGAGGAGTAGTTCCACTCTTTATCTATAGGGCTCCATGACACGAGGTACGACGAGTGCCCGCTTTTGCCCGAAGGCAGCAGGGCACGCAATTCAATCTTGTCATAGTTCAATCCAGCCGCCGTGTGTCGGAGAGCCCAAAACATCGTGTCACTAGGAGGAATAGGCAGGCACAGTTGTTCCCGATCTAGATTGAACTTCCCGTACGTAGGGTGCACCACCGACAGCGGAGTACCGTCCTCAAAGAGCCATACTAGATTCTCTGGATTGAATTCAAAATCCTGTGCCACGATCTACCACTCTTCGGCAGGCAGGATGCACTCAGACACTTCCGGAGGAAGAGTTGAAATGAAATCCCGAGTCTCCTGAGCGTAGCGCTTCATCCGAGCATCGAAAGCATCCATGCCTTCCTTGTCTATGCGCTTTTCCTCCGTGATTGTCTCAGCAAGGTGATGGATCGGATTCTTCACCCACGGCTTGACAAAGGTCCCGTTATCCCGGAGCTTTCCGTAGACATTGCGGAATCCGTCATCGATGATCTGCCAGTAGCCAGTCCAGACCCAAGGGTCCTCAGGCAATTCTCCTTCAAATCCAGGAGTATGCCGAGTCCACTGACCAGACGAAGTAAACTTGCTGTACCCCGCATGCTCTGTAGGAATCCAGTTTGTGTAGAGCGTAATTGAACTGAATCCTCGCTCCGGAGGGTCGCTACGGTACACGGAGGCATAGCTCTCCAACACTGCGAGTACGCCGTCCCTCCAGAACACGTCTCGATACTCATGACCACCGATTGCGTAGCCAACGTCCTTGGTGGCCCGGTGGAGGTGCGTGAAGCCCTCTTCCTCGATGATCCGGTATGCGTCTGCGTAGGCGCAGCCCCGGTGCGTGTCATCCCGCAGGGCAAGCTCATCCCGCACCTGGCGGGCCTTGGCCTGCAAGAACAGGAACCCGAGTGCAGACGTAGCCCCGTCCTCTTTGTAGGACTTGCCTGTGACCTTCTCCGCTTCGAGCAGAGGGTCCAGGTTCAGTAGGGCATCAAACTCGTCTGTCATACCGCCAGTCTACGACAAAACGCTCTTGATAGCAAGCAGCAGTCTCAGATGTCTGGGGCAGAACCACCCGTGATAGGTGTACTTCCATCCAAAGCCCTCAACCTCATTGATTGACCCATTGAAAGTATTGTAGGCAGTACATTCAGGAAATATACATCCGATTCTTTCACTCATCAAGAACTCCACTATATCCCGGCGCATGATGATACCCACGCACCAGAGAGGTCACGGTCAGCGCATGCACACGTCCGGTTGTGCAGTTTCGAATGCTCAGCCGAGGGCATAGCTTCCAATCCGCGTAGCTGACACTATATCCATTTGACCAAAATGCCACTTCAAATAGCACACGATCCGAATAGCGAACCCACCCCTCACCAGGCATCAGCATCAGGCGATTTACTTCAATTTCTCGCACGTCATTGTGATAGGGATCATCCACAGAAAGCTCAGGCCACACTATCGCTCACCGGCTCTTCATCTACCGACAATATCCAAACCTTACTGCCGTCTGCGCCACGAATACCAAGCGCGAGCATCTTAGTCACAGCCTCTGGGCGAGTGTCAGCGAGCACGGAAACTGGAGTTGCGTAATCGCTATTCAAGTTGCTCGGCCCAACTAGACCCTTGAAACGGTAGGTCATGAATCGCCCTTTTTACCGGCCCGGTGATCGTCACGCAACTTCCACGCCCATTCAAGCGCGCGGCGCATGTCACCATCATCGCTGGCGAGTAAGTTCCAGAGGTTGTAAGCGTGGGTCGAGTTGGTAACGGCTGGCGTCAGTGCGGCGACGAATGCTTCAATCTTCGCGGTGGCGTCATCGGCTGGACCGGCATTGGGATGGAGGAGATTCATGCCGTGCCTCTATTCGCTAACTCAATACCACTGTAGTCCTTTGCCCACCCAATCCACGTCACATTCGACAGGTATTGATTGCATTCAGGGTCGTAGCCATCAGACAGACGGCGGAGAACAGTCACCTTCGAATCATAGCGATAGGGCACGGTCACGAGCAAATCACCGGCCTTCAAATCGAATCTAGGGTCATCGTATCGAAGCTGGTACAGGCTCTCCCGAGAGTTGTAGGCAGCACGGAAGGTATTCCAACGCCGCTTGTGAGGGTAGCCCTTGAGGCTCTTCCCGCTGGCCGTCACACAGGGCTGGCCAACCTCAGCGTCACACGTAAAGCAATCCACGCATAGCGGAGGATGAGGGGCTTCTACTATAGGTAGCATCATAGCTCCTCTACGGTGAACTTCACGAGATAGACCTCTTCATAGGAGCGATCTTTAGTCGTCAAGGTGATTACAGCGGAGGTGTCAGTTTGGGCAGAAAGTCTCAAAATGTAGTACCCTCCGGACTCTTCTGTTTCAAGCTCTGGTGAGAGTCCTTTAGCTAGCGCTTCTCGTACACCTTGAAGTACGTCCTTCGGGCTGCTCATGATTTTCTGTCTCCGTAGATGTCTACGCCGAAGTGGTCTCCGACTCGCGTCCAGAACTCCCTAGCGCTGTTTGCACTATACCGCAGACCGCGAGCAAAGTCAACGACTGCCTGGACTGTCTCCGAGTCCGGTACGAACTTGTCAGCCTTAGGACCGGTCAGGATTTCAATTCCGACCACCGTGCCATAGTGCGACCAGTCGATATTGACTACTGCATCCTTGACCGGCTCTGTACGACAGACTTCCACCTGGCTATCTCCGAAGTACCAGCTTTGGGACTCTGGGTCATATGTGTAGTCAATTGATGGCATTGAATTTCTCTCTAGCCTCTGCCAATATCACAGGAATATCCCGGAAATTCTCGTTATCATTGAGAGCTTCTTCGATCCAATCAATGACATTTTGACTCCCCACAGAAGTATCATCGGCTTTGATCAAGTCAAATCTATGCTCAACCGAATGCTGAGGGCAGTAGTGATACCAGGCGTGACCAATCTTGCCATCAACCAGCCATCCCACCAAGGGGAGACTGCGCTCGGCCAGAACCCGGTTCGAAGCTGATCGAACGATAGTTGCTGTGCAATCGTTCGGCGGGTTTCCATGATCACATCCGAAGTGATAGTCCTTGATTCGGAGACTCATTCAATCCCCAACCCTTGGTCAGCATGCAGTCTCTCTACCACAGCTACAAAGTCCTCATCCGACATCTGCCCAAACAAGAACCCTTGGAAGAATACCACCCATTCAAATTCGTGCACAGCAGCAGGAGTTCTAGGCTTGCCATCTACTTTGTTCTCGGCCACCCACAAGAGATATGCCTCACGAACTTCCATCATAGGCCGGGTCATGACTGATCCTCTTTCTGCTCGCGCTTAGCATCCCAGCGCCATTTAGCAGCGCGCCACTTGACTCCAATTGAATCTCCTACGCCTTCAAGAAGCCACCAGCCAACCCCCGCCAAAATAAACAGCGCTGGAACTCCTGGAATTAGCAGCAGGGACCACCAACCCCAGCCAGACTTGAAACCCTGTAGTACTAAGGCACCAAATATCAGAATGACGCTCACGGCACACAGAGTCCAAAATATTATCTGGCCAATGATGTTTAAGATTTTCTCTACGACTCGGAACGGGTTCATAATATCACCAAGCTGTCGTGTACTGCAATGAGGGCATCATACAACTCTTCTAGAGGCACCCGTGCGCCGGATCGACTGACGATAGATGAATATCCATGCTTATCAGTCATGTGAGCCACACAGAATGCCGCAGCCATGATCTGATCCGCTGTAAGAAGATCAGTCTCAACCTGCTGGCCATCCATACGACGGCGCTCAACGAACTTACTCATTGGAATACTCCTATCAATACAGCCACAACCAGCACCACACTCAGGTGGAGAAGCTGATCAGCGTGGTAACCATACCACCCTCGCACAGCTTTGCCGTAGTCGATAAACCAGTGCGTTATCCCGATAATCAGAGCCGGTACCAGCCAGGGCAGCCCTAGCAGTCCCAGGAGGACAGCCGCAGCCACTACATGATGCACAGCATGGGCGGTCAGTGCATGAATACCGTCTGGCGCTGTATAGAGCCGAGCCTTAGCGTCCGCCACGTACTGATTCTGCATGGCGAAATCGGCCACGTAGTGCGCGCCGAGTAAGGCCAGAAGAGCTAGTAGAAAGTCATTCATCGACTGGTCTCCAGTCTGTTACGTCTCGAACCTCATGCCGGAACTCGCCACGAGAGTAGTCTCCGCCGTAGGTACGGTAGGTGCTTTCATCATGGTAAAAACGAATCTTTTCTCCTCGTGCAGGCACGATAGGGGTCACTCGGAATTCACGTCCGTTCCGCTGAGCGTCAAATGCCGCCTTTGCAGCAGTGTTTGCAATCCGGGCAATCCACTCGTAATTGAATCGAGGCTCGTCTTCCCACCCCGCTTCGATGAGGGCCTTTTCAACGATCTTTGCCAGGTCTAATTCGGTTGTCATGATGCATCCAAAATCGTAGTTGGCTTACCCTGTCGAGCGCTCTCTTCGAGCACGTACAGGTAGAACTTGCAGTCTAGCGCATGCGGCTCGAACATGAACACTCCGTTGTCGGTCCACATATGGCATCCGCACGGCAGGACTTCTCCGTCACTCATTGACCCGCTCCTGAGCGACCATTGCCAGAAGGGTGAAGAACCCCGCCCCGACAAAGGAACCTACGATCAACGGAGCCCACCATCCTAAGTCCTCAAGAAAGTTCTCGTCCAGGCGCGAGGATATGAACACAATTGTGCCAAACCAGACAGCTATTCCAGCTATAAAAAAGCCGATCCCCCAGAGGACTCGACGTACGCCTCTAATGGTGGTGAAGTACTTAGTCACGAGGAACCTCTTTCATTACAGCCTCTGCAAATTCAATTTGCTTCTCAGTCAATTCCTGCCCGGTCTGAATCGCCCACCAGGCGGTGTCAGTCATTCGACAGTCTGGACATGTACGAGGGCTCAGAACTCCCCAAGCGCCCATGAACGGAGGGTAATCCCAGCCGATCTTGAATGCCTTGTCATCAGTCACTTCATCGGTTCGACCGCAGACTTCACAGACAAAGGTATGAATATCGACAGTGTTCCAGAAAGGAACCCCAGGGTCTCTTTGACCGTAGTTCATGTCTGCTGCCTCCCAGTCCATACTCATATCACTCACCTTTTATCAGGATACGAATACTTGCCTTGATTCTGCTCCAAAATGAATGACTATCTGCCCACTTCCGGGCCATGGCTCGAAGCGCGCGAAGCTCTTCCGGGCGCATGCCCATAGATAAAGCAGTCAGCTTCTCTTCTTCGTTAAAGTCGTCATCAGTCATAGTAGTCCTATCAGAAATGATCCTACCGCATAGATGCCCAGGGCCGCAATAGCCAAGATGTCCACAGCGAAGCAGATCAGCCAGACCTCCCAGAAGCCACCCCAGTCCCACTTCGAGACGCAAGGCGTCCCCCCGTTCATAGGCAAGGTATTACGCTTAGTCATGCCCAGCTTTGCAGGCTCGTTAAAAGACATAGGAGACCCGCAGACCTGTTTGATCGTACTTCATCCAAATAGGGTCAACCCCTGGAAATTTCAATTCAAATTGGTCTACTCGCATGTCGATGACTTCGGCCTCAGTCGTCTTTCCTGTGTGGTCAGTGTACTCAGCCTTGACTTGATACACGCCGCTGGCAGTAGCCAGAATCCGGGCATTCGTTTCTGCAACGAATTTCCGAGCTTCTATCTCTGCAATCCACAGGTCGTCATCGTCGCCCTCATTCATTACATCCCCGTACCGATGTCCACCAACGGAGGCTCAATACTCGGCTGAGCCGAACGACGCCATCCCAGGTAGTACAGCTTCTCAGCCAACGCGCCAGCACCAAGATCATGCTTGCCGTCCACCTGACGGATATCCGCAGCCATGATGTCGATGATGTTCTTACGAGCCGGTTGACTCATTGAAGACAGGGGCACAGGCTCAGCTAGCACAGCGTCAATTGAATCCGCCACTGCAAGCAACTGCTCATCCGGGTAGCTCGCCTTCCCTCGCGTAGCCTTGTCTCGAATTTGGGCGCTGATCTTTGTAAGAAGGTCTGTCTGGGTCATTCTTCTTCCTTTTCCCAATACCAAGCCTTGGACCGAGCATCTATCTCTTCAAGGGTTGGTTCTCTCCGGTGCCACCACTTCATATCTCGCATCCGAGTCATGGTGTCGATTTGCAAATTCAATTCAGCCAGCTTCTGTGCAGCATTTGCGTTGCCCCAATTGCTACGCTGGAGAAGCTCAACGTAATGTGCACGACCTCTACGGTACTCGTGAATCAGTTGCTGCAACTTCTCGTCAAACATATCCGAGGGTGTGCGTTCAGGCATCGGTCAACTCTCCATTACACCAGTGCGTGATCCGCAGCGGAACTCGGCCCTCTTGATAGTCGCTCCAGTGATGAGGGGAATGCTCGAATGCAAACCATTCAGCCCGCTCTTTGCTGGTGTTAGGGCAAGGCACATTGACCCACCCCGCAGGCCCATCGTCCACACCATCTGCAACGTCAATGATGGCATGCAAATCTACACCTCGCACAGTAACAGGCGGCTCAGGAGCCGAAGAGGCATGCAGCACCGGAAGCGAGTGCAATAACTCACGCACAATGGCTAGGCGTTCAGAGTCATTCATTTTCACTCCATTTCACGGCCTTCTCCATGAGGTCACTACCGGAAGTCATAGCGAAGGCAGTGAGGCCGATTCCCATAGGAATGGTGATGATCAGCAGCCAAGGCGTTAGATACGTAGCCACCGCAGCGCTGCCGAGGAACGTCCCCATCAACAGAGCACCGCAGACGAGAATCAGCCCAATAACGGCCAGAAAGCCCACCGATCTACGGAGAGTCTTCTTGATGTAGACCAGGGCAGAATTCTCGGGGTCTAGAAAAATCCTCTTTCCCGCTAGAGGATCAGGAACACCCCGTGCCAGGTCAGAAAGATAGTCGGCTCTCTTCTCATCAGGTGTTCGAGGATCAACCGTTGGACGTTTCAAAATACCGGCGCTCCTGCCGTAGCAAGCTGCACGATATGGATAGCGTCTCCGATGATCCAAGCGATAGCGAAGATTTCCCACCCCACTAGGAGAACGATTCCGATCAGGACCCCACCGATTGCAGGCCCGATACTATCCGTCTTGTGGCTGCGCGCGAATCCGATGATGATCGGAATCCAGATCAAGAGAAACGCGACAAACTCGCGCACCAAGAAGAGAAAGACAGCGAGGGCAATAGGCCCAATGAGAGGTTCCATACCCTCAGCCTACTGGAGCTACCCTAGTTTTGTCAAGCCCCAGGCCAATCTTGTACGTTGGCATTTGCCTGTAGCCAGGGCAGGGGGTTGACCGGCGTGCCGTTGACGTGGACCTCGAAGTGCAAGTGTGCACCTGTGCTGAGCCCTGTGCTACCGAGCAGCCCGACTACCGTACCTCGCTTGATAGTCTGACCCTCCGAGACGCGGAGTGATCCGGCCTGCATGTGGCCATAGACAGAGACAACATTTGTACCGTTGATCGTAGAAGTAATCTCTACTTCCCAACCCAGACTACCGTCTTCGCCAGCCTTGGTGACTACACCGTTGGCAATGGATTGAATTCCGTAGCCATACCCAGCATCGAAGTCGTCTCCCTTGTGGAAGCTGCTCGCTCCTGCGATAGGAGGGATACGAGGACCAAAGTCACTGCCTATCGGAGTATTGACAGGCACCGGCCACTGCACGATGTCATAGACCGTGACGCTGTAAGAATCGCGCTCTGGAACTGTCACGGGAATATCAGCAGCAACAGCTAAATGCTGAGAATCAGCGAGAACGATGTCTTGCGAGGCCGCTGCTACTGACGCCTGGGGGACCATTGATACCCCCATAAAGACGAAAACAAACAGTACGGGAACAAGGATGAGGAGCTTTCGAAGGCTGGACATCAATCCAGCTTACCCTACAACTGCTGGATGTCCAAGCCCTGATTCAATCTATTCCCGGCAGACTGACAGTTACGCGAGCTACAGGGCGTCCAGGCTGAGCCCGAATCAGGTCACTTCTAGACACGATAAATCCAGCATCTACCAGGCGTTTCCGCAGATTCTGGTAAGACGAATGGCCGAGCTTGGCGGCTCCATAGACAAGAGTCACACCTCCAGGACTACCCGGTACGTACACAAGTACCACGGGCACGGGACCCACCAGAGCCTCATTCAAAAACTCTGTCTGGCGGGTCCCGCGCGAACATGCGAGAGCAAGTCTACGCTTGATGTCTGCGATCATGACTATCCTCCGACTGAGGACATAATTCCTCCGGCGAGGGAGAAAACTATGGCAGCAATCATTGCATAGAAAGCTATTGATACAGCAAGCTCTTCATCCTTGACCGTGAATCTCTTAGAGATAGCGGAAATTACCCAAACCACTAAGAAGACCAAGAAGACAACCAAGGCTTGTAGTCCTACGATGAGCAGAACCTTACCGACTTCCCCGATCATGATTCCTGCTCCAGGTAGCAGCAGGCCACGATGTGATTTACACCGGGAATGAAGTGACATTCACAGGTGCAACCATTGGAAGCCGGAGGCAAATTCTGTTTAGGACCCTTCGGACCACCTGACACCTTTTCAGAGGTCGGCTTGAACCACAAACCCTTCTCGACCGCAGCGACTGTCAGACCCATGTAGCGGTTCAACAGGTGCATGGTCAGGATCGTATCCTTGGAAAAAGCCTTGACCAATTCCTCTCGAATGCGCTCAACCGACAGGGCCGGAGAGCGCACCAATTCAATCAGGTCCGGACGCAGCAAAGCCGCATCCACCTTGGCATCGATTGTCAGCCCCTTTGTCACAGCAAAGCGCACAGCGCGGTAGGCACGCAGGGGGTCCTCATTGAAGCGGACCATTGGCTTACCCACAGTCACGAGCTTGCGCTCGGCCAGGTGGCGCTGACCATTGAACATGTCGATGATCTTGCCATCGTCATCCATAGCCATGGCATTGACGGTAAAATCTCGTCTGCGAAGATCGTCCTCCAACGTGCCCTTCTCCACCCAGTCAGGGTGACGACCGTCAGAGTAGGGACCCTCACGGCGAGGCACAACGAAGTCCAAGACCTCTCGTGTCTTACGAGCCTTGATCGTGTAGAACGCAGGAGTTTCTTGAACGATTTCATAGCCGTCTGCAATCAACCAGTCCCGAAGACCGTCGAAGTCCAGGCCGACTACCACGTAGTCATGATCCTTTGAGGGTACGCCGAGCAAGTGGTCACGCACAGCGCCACCCACCAGGTACTTCTTCACCTCAGTCATACCTAGAGCCTACCGGCTTTAGTCTTCGCTGTCAACTACCTCAACAGCTACCAGAGCCGGAGTGTAGCCGTCCGCGTACATGCTTCGCATTTCGGCTGCACGCTGATCATTAGTGTCTGACTGCTTGAATGGCAACGCCTGACACCGGAACCAGACCGCCACTACTTGGCCGTTCTTGTCCACCTCGACATCCAAGGACTCATTGCGATGAATGGTCTTGTCGTGGCCATATGTACGGGACTTCTTGCCAAACATAATTTCTCCTAGAAGGGGGATGGTGTTATTGCTGCTTCGAGACGCTTCAATTCATCTAAGGTTACATTGAGAATCTGCGAGTCACGTTTTGCCATTTTCAAATTGAGCTTAGCTTTGGCCAGTCCGCGAAACGAGTGAATGAACCAGACAAGTCCCGCCAGAAAGAACGTAGCTGCCATACCAATTCCTACGTACGATAAAGCGTGCAGAAATGCATTCATATGACTCTCCGCTTGTAGATCAACCAAAGCTCATCAGCTACCTCATTGCGGGCACCGATTTCATACAGCTTTCGCGGAGACGAAACTTCTCCATCTACTTTAGCGTCTTTTTCCACAGCGCTGGCGCGTTCGCGGATCAGCGCAACAGCTTCTGCCAATCCGTCTAGCTTGCCTCGCTCATAGTCCGAGCGCGTTTGCAATTTCTCGGTCGATCCCCGAGTATCCTTGCGGGCTGTCATGTCTACTCCACAGCGAAGGTAAGCTCGCGCCAGTCTCCGGCAGCGATAATAAGGTCGGGGAACTCATCAGAAAGCTCGCTGTTGACAGCCCAGAAAGCAAGTGCCCCGTTCGCCAGGACGTGGAATCGAAGGACATTGCGAAACTCTTCCACAAAGGTCTTGTCTGCATCTGCGTACCAGTAGGCAACAGTGATCTTCTCAGGTGTTTCTACCGCATCGTCAGCCATTATGCCTCCACCGGCTCAAAGCTCTTAGCAATCTGGTCGAAGTCTACATTGGTCGATGCAATCCGAACATTGAATCCACCATATTCGGCCTTGGCCTTTTCGATGGCTTCTTCCCAGCCATCGTAATTCCCAGACACGGAGTCATCGTCCCAGGCTTCAACGAGCCAGAGCACACCAGACGTATCGCTGTTGTCCCGAGCCCAAATCATCCAGATTTTCATAGCTTCAACTTATCTCTAATACCGTGGAAAAGCAACAGTAGTCCCTTTTCGTAAGAACGAACTACGCCTCCTGCAAACAGGACATCCCCCATCGAGGAGGTCATGCCCTTAGCAAAGTCGAGTGTAGCATTTTCTGCCACTCTAAATCCAGCCAGGTATCCGGCACGATAGTCGTCACTATTCTTGTCCACACTCATAGTGCGTGCTCATCCTCCAAATAGCTGGCCCAAGCCTTACGAACAGGTTCCGGCTGCGTAGCAATGTAGCTTAGCAGAATCTGGGATCGGCGTGCCATCTTAGCCATGTCACCCGTGGCAGCAAACTTCCGGTATTCGAGCAATTCGTCCAGCGCCTCGACCAGCATGTATTGACCCTGAGTGGTCAGAGACGCCGTGCTCTTCTGTGCAGCATCACGAATTGTTTGGATATGCAGAAGTGAAATCATTCTTCGTCCGCCACTTCCATAGGACCAGGCGCAGCACGCTTGACCAGGTAAGTCTCAGGACGCCAGCGAAGATCATTCTTCATGTTCTCTTCTGCCTGCTCTCTGGAGCTTTCCCACTTATTGCGGAATGGATTGTCAGGAGCAATTGCAGTATCACGCTCGGCGTGGGTGTAGCCCCACTCGTACTCCGGCTCAATGAGCCGTAGCCCAACAACCTCTCCACCGTAAGAGTACTCAATCTCGACCGTGACCCCGTGCAGAACCTTGTCCAGGTTTGCCACGTCTCGACCGTATGCACGAGAAGGGTGGTAGCCGAAAGTTTTCAATGGCTCGGTCACTTGTCCACCTTCACAAGCACGTAACCGTCCATTGCCAGGCACTCAATGGCGTAAGTCACAGCCTGCCCCCAAGCCCCAGTGCGACTGTCATGAATGGCCTGCCACAGGTCATGAGAGTCCTTCTCGAATGAACCCTTACGTAGCCCAGTGTGAACACCCTCTCCAATCAGAGAGACGACATCATAGGAGGGTACGATCTTGCCAGACACAGGTGCCCAGAATGATTCCTCATGAGCCGAGAGAGCCTTGAAGGCTGCGTTTACCCGCTCGCTCCACGTAGGAAGATCAGCAGGGCCGTAGGAGAAGGACTCGCCACAGACACAGTACGTTGTGCACGTACGAGCATCCAGGGGTCCATACTGCGGGTTGTCGCGCCGGGAATGATCGTACCCGTGCTTCACAGTCTCTGTCTTAGGCATGCCCCCAGCTTACCGTCCTCGCTTCACAAAGTCAACAGGCTTGGTCCAGGTCGGTTTTGACACCGTACCGAGCTTGTACCAAGTGAAGGAAGAGTTGTCAGGAGTATTCGAGTCGGGTCCGTAGTAGATTTCTGAGCCCTTTCTACGGAGAAGTTCAAGTACTCGTCTCAGCCCTTCGACATGCGGAGCAATCTCTGGAAGCTCTTGATCATCGTCATCACTTAGTCCTGCATAAGCGCGAAGCAATTCCTGGTCAGTGACCCCTACGTCCCGCGTGATCCGCCCAGTCGCTTGCGCATCTTCTATCTTCTTGCTGAGCAAGGCTCCTGCATAATCACCAGACCAGCCTAGATACTTCTCGCCTCTCATATCCTTCTCTGAGAAGAACTTGTCTCGATTGATCAGCCCTGCACCGTTGCGATAAGGCACATCCACGTTTGAACTTGTAGTCAGAAGATTACGAGATATCCCAGTCTCCAACGCAACGTCTCCAAAGCGTCCCGACCACCAATGGAATGATCCCGGAGGCGCTCCCTTCGGATTGAGGCTCATGATGTGGGAGGCTTCTCGGGCATCATTGACACTGCCCCATGCTGCAATCTCGGGCTGCTTGCCAAACCCCACCCAAACCATAGAGGCTTGTCTGCCAGTAAAGGGCTCGTTACTTTTGGCAATGTTTTCAATGAATTCCTCAATGGAAACGTATCTAGGCATCAGAAAGTACGACCTAATACCCACTCTAGAGTCCGAGCCATGCCCTTGACAAATTCTGGATGCAATTCTTCTGCACCCTCCAACCGAGCCTCTAGTGCAAACAACTCCACAACTTCGTCAGAAGTCAACCCAGAGGCTTCCCAGCCTTGGATAATCCCGAGCAGACCCTGAGTCGATTCCAAGGCACCTAGAATTTGTTCCTCACTTCGCAGCATTCTCTGGCTCCTGCTTGTATAGCTCCCACGGCGTTGCGTCTCCGTACGCCTTGATTTGATCCTTACGGAACCGCTCTGCGATCCGCTTGGTCTTGAATTGAAGAGTCCAACAATTCCACATGGCTGGAGTCTCACCGCGAGCGTACTGCTCTTTGGCCTCGTCCGTCTTAGGGGTCCAGAGCACCCAGATAGGCTTCTTCTGTACCTGTAGGCGGTACTGCATGTCCATGGACTCAGAGTCGCTGTAGTAGCTGTTCTCCGGCTGCCACGAGAAGACGTGTCGGTAGTACTTAGGACGCTTCCACCACCCCTTCATAGGGTTGATAGATAGGACCCCATTCGGAAGCTGTAGGCGATACGCCACAGACTTGTGGATCGGGCCGTAGTCATCCGAATAGTTGTCCTCACGCTCGAAGCGGAAGTAAATTCGGGAAGCTTGGGACTGTCTACTCATTGCTAAAACCTATCAGTTACTCGGGTCGGTGTCAAAAACGTACTCTTCCACAGCCTCTCGACGGTGGAACTCAATCAGGTCTTGCAGGGTAGAGTCCAGTGGTAGCTTTGCCATGGCAAGCTCGTGGACCAGAGCAGAGGCCCGTACGATGTACTCGGCTGTGGCCTCGTGGTCGTCTCCATAGACGGCGCAGAACGCCTCCTGCGGATTACTAGTGCCGGGGATGTTGGCGAAGGCACTGTTCGGGTCCATGGGACGCAGAAGAAGCGTCTTACCCTCGGGGTTGAATCGCTCGTTCTTCTTCCAGTGCACCTGTACGGCCATGGGAAAAGCCTACAGGCCCCTGACTCGAAAGTCAAGGGCCTGCAAGGTTTCTAGGTGGGACTCAATTCACCTAGAGCTTACTTCACTCCCAGTTCGTCCATGGCGACCTGGAACAAGTCACGCTGACCGCTCGTGATTCGCTTGTTCTTGTAGGAGCTAATGCTCTTCGTCCAACCGGACTTCTGGAGGTTGCGGATCGTTTCCTTGTGGGCCGCGATCTTCTCCTGGTCGGTCTTGGTGCGGATCGGAGTACTGACCTCAGCCGTCTTGACCGAAGTGGCCTTGTACTCAGTGCGCTTCGGGTTCTCGCCTGCAATCGTGTACCGGCAGACGCGCACCTTGGCGCTGGAGGCATCGTGCGGGACTGCCACGATGTCACGCGGGTTCACGAGAACGTTGAACAGACGCGAGCCGCCGTGACCGGAGTAGCTGTACGCACCAACGTGCAGGCCGACCGAGCAGGCGCTGTTGCGATCCTCGTCCACCATTTCGCGCGGAATCTCCACGATGTTACCAACCGCGTTCGGCAGGTAGTCGTTCTTGTAGACCGTCACGGTGCCGTCAGCAGTCGTCACGATTCCGTAGCCGGAATGCGTGGCCTTGCCGTCACCGTTCGTGTACTTGTAGAACAGCACATCACCAGTCTCGGTGATCGTGAGTCCGTGGTGATCCACGAAATCGTAAACGTGCTGGCGAGAGACCTCAGACGGGTTCTGCATCAGCTTCTCCAGGAAGGCGACCAGGTTCTTGAAGCCGACCGTGCGATCCTCAGCAGGTTCACCGAAGACACGCAGGATGTGGTCTGCCAGAGACGAGTGGATCGGGTCACCGTCGAAGTAGAGCACGTTGCCACCGATGGTGACGCGCTCCGAGACGCGGGTGAGAACAGTGCTGACAGCCGCGACCGGGTTGATCAGCGCCAGGAGGTCGTCGTAGTCGTACTCGCCCTGGGTGTCCTCGTAGTAGCCATCCCCAGTGAGGATGCCCTTGATGATGTCGAAGTTCGGGTTGTCCTTGGAAACCGTATGAAGATCACCATCGATGGTGACAGTGGCTCCCTCGAACTCCTCGCTCTTCTGGATTGTGTAGAAGATTTCAGTAGTCATTTTGTCTTTCATGTCCTTTCGAGACAGTTAGGTTGGTGAGGTTGTTGCTTTCAGATAGAGCCTACCAGGTAAGCTCTCGTGTGTCAATCAGATTCGACCCTTGGAGGCATCGAGCATGTTGATGTAATCCAGAACCAGGTCCCAATCCACCCGGTAGAGATTCAAGTCTCCGAGCAGCGAGTACAGCTTACCAGGAGAAGCCATTTCAGGCTTGTTGTCCGCTACTGTGACCGGAGAGGCCCCGTAGACAGTCGCCCGTCGAGAAATCAGTCCCAGAAGGGTGTTCTTTTCAGAGTCGTTGATCTTGAGCAAGGTGGCCCACTGCTTCGTGGTGTCATTCTTGATCTGATCGATGCGATCCTGAGGCATGCCCTTCGCCCAGTCGTAGCCTCCCGACTGACGGTCGTGCATGGCACGCTTCTCCAGGTCTGACTTAGGCGTGGACAGTTCCACAGCCACCTGATCCAGGAGTCCTCCGAGTGCATCCGCTTCCAGGAAGTTCGGCACGAAATCTCCGTACTTCTTGGTAGAAACAGTGGACGTGGCGTAGAGGAACACGACCTCCTTGTTCTGCACCAGGTACTTCATGATGGTGAAGTCGTCAGAATTGCCGTAGTAGCTCACCCGCGTCAGCGTCAGCGCCAGCCGGTTACCCAAAGATTGCTCAGTGGCAGAGGTCGGGTCTAGCTTGAGCAGGATGTGGGTCTTAGTCGGGTCCAGGTCTGCTGCGTCCATTTCCAGAACATCCGAACGTCCCTCACTGCTGAGCGTGATCCGGCGCACTGGGTGGGTCGTCTTGTTGACCGCAGCGTTGGCCTTCCGATTGGCGGCGGCGCGTTGCGCGTTGGCCTTGCGAACCGCAGTCACAGCGTCCATGTAGTCAGCCGCAGTGATGACCTGATCGAATGCACCCACGAACCACTTGGAGTAATCCTTGATGTTTCCGGACGTGAAGTACAGCCGGAAGGCGTTGGAAGACCCCTCCTGCTGGTCAACCCACTGAGTGGCACCGAAGGACTCGGAGTGAACAGTCTTGCCCTTGCTGTCCTTCACAGGATCGCAGCCCACGATTAGAACCGACTTGTGCCGGATGATGTGGTACGGCTCGTTGTTCATGAGTTGGCCGTAGGTGGTCGGAGTCTTCGAAGAAGTCAGGCCATTGTTCGAGTTACCGCCATACCGGATGGAGGTCTGAGTGAACACGTCATCGTTGTGCTGGTGCTTATCCTGGTAGGTCCAGTCAATCACCTTGCCACCGAACTCGTACTTGTCCGACGAGAATCCGAAGGACGTAGCCTCTTCACGGAGGATCAGAGCCTCACGGATGTTCTTCGCAGCCTTGATGTCGTCCGCCCAAGCGTCCGTGGCGTAGTTGATGATCTGAAGCAGCTTGGCACGCAGCACGTCCGTAGTGCGCTTGCTGTAGACCAAATCCTCACGAGAACGGGTGATTTCAACCTCACCGTTCGGGAGGTCAATCACAAGCTCGTTCAGGAATTCGCTACGGCGCATGTCCCACGAAACCTCCGGCATGTTGTTGGTGACCTTGCCCCAATCAATGGTGTACTTCACACCAGAAACCAGAGCAATACCGCCAACCCGGTGGTTGGTACCCTTCTTGCGCCGCCAGCCGAGGCCCTTCTCCAGAAGGATGAAGTGCTCAGGGTCGTCAACAGAGACGTTGGCCTTCTTGCCATCGATCAGAACCGCATCGACACCATAACCAACGAAGAAGCTGGCATTCATGGCCTCGCGGAACTGGTAGTACTCGTTGGTCGGGATGCTGACCTTCACACCATTCGGGAGGTCAGTGTCCTTTTCGGCCAGCAGACCCATCTGAGGGTTGCCGTCCTTGTCACGGCCAATAACCGCGACATTCTTCTTGCCATCCTTGATCGCCTCGACCGTGTACTGAGCGCTGAACGCCAGACCGACCTTGGAACCGAGGCCGAAGCCGCCGATCTGGTCATTGGTGGCGCGCTTGGTCGAGAAGCCGAACTGCCCGTACTGAGCAAGCTCGGCGCGGTCCATCCCCAGACCGAAGTCCTGGACAACGAGAACCGGAGCAAGCTGCGTGGGCAGGCTGATTTCGATGGGACGCTTGGTGCCAGCGGCACGATGCGAATCCCAGGCGTTGGAGGAGTACTCGCGCAGAGCGGCGATGTATGGGTTCGCGTAGATGCGAATCAGAGAGTCGAGGATGATGCCCGAAGCAGTCGGGTCAATCTCCATCCGGACAGTCTCATCGAAGACGAGGTTGCCGGTAATCGAGTTGGTGTTCTCAGGGAGCAGCATTTGGTTTGAGTCCTTTTCTGCGAGCCGGTCCATCCGGCCACAAGAAGAACATTACCCGAGTGCACGCAAGCTGTCAAGCACCTCGATAAAGATTTTTATCTTCCACCCATAACCGAAGCAGTGTTGATCATGCCCTTGTTGATTGCATCCACAGCAGCCTTGGAGAGTGCCCCTCCAGCCGGAGAAGATACGGTGATGGCTCCGGTCATTATTTTCGATGGTCCGGAGATAGTGCCACCCGCTGCAAGAGGAGTAACAGTAATTGAGCCAACGCCTGTATTACTTCCAAGCTTGCTCCCGCCAGTTAGTCTGGGAGCTTGAAACCTTTCCAAGTTTTCTACCGCCTGTTCTAGAATGCCCTGCAAGACCTTGGCATCCCGGCGAGAGAATCCGTTGATAGTCTCACCATCGAGACGAGCAGTCGCAGGATTTCCATTTTCGTCATGGTAGAAATACATGAGCATAGGCAGTTTGTGGTCAAGCAGAATGCGATGTTCAATCGGGTCTTGATAAGTCATTTCCAGTTCCAAATTCCAAGGTATTGAAGCTCTGTGTGCATGAACTGCCCGCCTCGGTGATTACCGACTGTTGCAGATTCTGCTGTGTACGAAGATATAACCCCCAGGCTACCACGTTTACTTTCTCTGAGAGCCGAGCTAGCTACTCGTCTTTTCCACGCGAATTCGCTAGGATCATCTACGATCTTTTGCAATTCCTCGCAGATGAGCAGCCATTCTTCATTCTTGCTCATCACGCAGTCTTTGAATTTCGTGGATCAGGGCTCGTATGACATCGTGTTCATGATAGATCGGGTCAGGATAGCTGGTCATTTCGACTTCAATCCCCCAGCCCATCGGATCGGGCATCATCCCCTCGTGGATCAGCTTGCTTTCGTCATATCCGGACAGGAA